>PVBE011396699.1_pt1 | contig 26756 bp, 17 predicted proteins | sample 1631181 | NCBI WGS metagenome assembly PVBE01 (sample SAMN08397723, study PRJNA350692) | Marine metagenome, whole genome shotgun sequencing project. | isolation source: water | place: Pacific Ocean | collected 2012-04
CTATTGGAATAATGGCATTAGTTGCTGCCGCTGGTATACCTACATGCAAGATATCCGCCCATGAAGATCGCATTGCAGAAAAACTTGGTTTTTTGTAACTCAGCATATTTAAACGTTCATTCATAAAATATAGCGTCCCCAAAAAAATTGCCCCTCTAGCAATTAATGCAGCCATGGCCGCGCCTTTTAATCCCATTGCTGGAATCGGACCTAAACCAAAAATCATTATCGGATCAATAATAATGTTTGCGATTGACGCAATAATCATTAATAAACTCGGCAAACGAGTATCACCAGTCGCTCGCATACTACTCATACCAACCATTCCAACCACAACAAAAGGAACACCGATATAAAGTATCTCCATATACCCTCTTATAAGCGGGATCATGTCTATTGGTGCACCTAAAGCCGTGAATAATTCATCAATGGTCATAATTCCGATTACACAAAAAACGCCGGTAATTAAGAATGAGAGTAACAAACTATCAGTTGCCAGACGTGCTGCTCGAACTGAATCATTGGCACCAATTGCTCTTGCTACTACTGAAGAGGTGCCTGCTCCTAGACCAATAGCAACACTTGTAACTATCATTAAGATAGGAAATGCAAAGCTTAGAGCAGCAAGTTCCCAGTCACCCACCATGCCAATAAAAAATGCATCAGCAAAGCCTTGTAACATCATTGCAAAAACACCAAAGAAAACCGGAACCGTCATTTTAACTAAATGCGATCCTACGGGTCCCGTCGTAAGGCGAGCTTGCTGTGATGTCATGTCCTAATCCGTGGAAAAATTTTATTCAGATTTAATAACGCTAAAGAATGCATTATAACGAGCATTGATATATTGGAAAGTATAAATTAATTAATTCTGATGCAGCATGATCAATATTCAAACTGATAGATAACTTAGGATGCTTTTAGCTGCCTCTCTGCCTTCAAAAACAGCTGTTACAACCAAATCAGAACCTCGGACTACATCCCCTCCGGCAAAAATTTTCGAGTTACTGGTCTGGAAAGGCAGATGATCTTTTGGAGCGACCTCAATACAGCCATTTGATCTCGAATTTACACTGTGATCGCTTACCCACTTTGGAATGTTCGGCAAATACCCAAACGCAATAATTACAGCATCAGCAGAAATAATCTCTTCGGAGCCATCAATCAATTCAGGTAAGCGCCTTCCATTTTCATCCGGCTCTCCTAATTTGGTTTCAGCAACTCTTACTCCTGTTACATACTCCTTGCCAACGATCTCGATGGGTTGTTTATTAAATAAGAAATCCACTCCCTCTTCTTTACTGTTGACTACTTCACGCCTTGAACCAGGCATATTCGCCTCATCACGACGATATATGCAACTGACTTTTGCTGCGCCTTGTCTGATTGCAGTCCTATTGCAATCCATTCCGGTATCACCTCCTCCCAAAACGACCACATTCTTTTCTGATAAATCAATATATGGGTTATTGCTATCCGTAATTTTCAACTGCTGATTAACACTGCCAATTAGGTAAGTCAGCGCCTCATGCACTCCTGTTAAATCTTCGCTTATAAGACCACCGTTTATTTGCTGGTATGTCCCAATTCCAATAAAGACAGCATCAAATTCGTCATAAATAGAAGAGAAACTTTTATCTTTGCCCACATGCGTATTTAAAATAAATTCAACACCCATACCTTCCATAATGTGTCGGCGCATTTTGACTACTTTCTTGTCTAATTTAAATGTTGGTATTCCAAAAGTTAGTAATCCTCCGATCTCAGGATAAGCATCAAAAACTACAGGGCTCACACCACCTCTAGCTAAAATATCTGCCGCAGAAAGACCTGCAGGACCCGCACCGATAATCGCCACTCTTTTACTTGAATTCTTTACATTATCCATATCTGGGCGCCAACCTTGTTTTATCGCTTCATCAGTTATATAACGCTCAATATTCCCAATACTGATAGCACCAACACCATTATTTAAGGTGCAAGCATCTTCACAAAGTCGATCTTGGGGGCACACACGACCACAGATTTCTGGTAGAGAATTGGTTTGATGGGAAAGCTCTGCAGCTTCAAATAATCTCCCCTCCTCAATTAATTCCAACCAATTAGGTATGTAATTATGCACTGGGCATTTCCATTCACAATACGGAATACCGCAAGAAATGCATCGGCCTGCCTGAGATGCTGCTTCAGCACCATCATAAGATTGGTATATTTCATCAAAATGCTTGATGCGAACCTCAGGTATTTCCGTTTCAGGATCACGGCGCGATAATTCAAGATATTGCAATGGATGTTTTGACATAATATTTTCTCTTAAGCCGCTTCCCTTAAAGAAGTGATTAATGAGCCTAATTCAGCTGCTTTCGGCTTAACCACCCAAAATTTTGCTAGATATGAACGATAATCCTGCAAAATTTCTTGTGCCCACTTACTATCTGTATATTCAATTTGCTCAACAATAAGTGATCTAAGGTGGTGCAAATGTGCTTCCATATTTTCAGGAGTGATTCGATGGATATCGATCAACTCATGGTTATATAGGTCTACAAATTTCCTTTCAAGGTCTAATACATATGCAAAACCACCTGTCATGCCAGCTCCAAAATTAATACCGGTAGGTCCGAGGACAACCACCACACCATTGGTCATGTATTCGCAACAATGATCACCCACGCCTTCTACAACTGCAATAGCTCCAGAGTTCCTTACCGCAAATCTCTCTCCTGCATGACCAGAAGCAAACAAATGTCCTCCTGTTGCGCCATACAAACAAGTATTGCCAATAATTACTGTATCCTTAGGAATAAACTCAGCTTTCTCTGATGGCTTGATAATAATGCGTCCGCCGCCCATGCCCTTCCCGACGTAGTCATTGGCGTCACCGGTTAAAATAAGATTCATTCCTGATACATTAAACGCACCCAGACTCTGACCAGCAGTTCCATTCAAATTAATATTTATCGGCGTATCTATCATGCCGTCATTTCCGTGTATTCGAGCTATTTCACCGGATAATCGTGCACCAATGGATCGATTGAAATTAGAGATTTTAAAACTAAAATCTCCTCCTGTTTTGTTTTGTATACTTGAGAGTGTTTGACTGAGCATGTTTTCAGCTAATTCACCCTTATCGAAAGGATCGTTTCTTAAAGCAGTACAAAATCTTGGAGCACCTTCAATCAGATGATCTGATGCAATAATGGGTCTCAGATCAAGATTTTTTTGACGTTTCGTTTCGCCAGGAAGTAACTCAATCAAATCAGTGCGCCCTATAATATCTTCTAAATTCTTTGCCCCTAATTTAGCTAACCAATAACGAACATCTTCGGCAATAAATGTAAAGAAATTAATCACCATTTCCGGTAGACCAATAAAGTATTCGCTTCTTAGAAGATTATTCTGAGTGGCAACGCCTGTAGCACAATTATTTAAATGACATATTCGTAAATACTTACAACCAAGTGCTACCATTGGTCCTGTTCCAAAACCATAACTCTCTGCGCCAAGCATCGCTGCCTTAATCACATCTAAACCAGTTTTCAGACCACCATCGGTTTGCAATCTCACTTTATGTCTGAGATCGTTCTTAATGAGCACCTGATGTACCTCTGATAAACCAAGTTCCCATGGGCTTCCCGCATACTTTACTGAACTTAAAGGGCTGGCGCCGGTTCCGCCATCATAACCGGAAATCGTAATAAGGTCGGCATAAGCCTTTACTACGCCGGCGGCAATTGTTCCAACACCTGGTTCCGCTACCAATTTTACAGACACTAAAGCATCAGGATTGACTTGTTTTAAATCAAAGATTAACTGACCGAGATCTTCGATTGAATAAATATCATGATGAGGCTGGGGTGAAATTAGTCCCACACCAGGTTTCGCGTATCTGAGTTTTGCAATGACATTATCAACTTTATGACCAGGAAGTTGACCACCTTCACCTGGCTTAGCTCCCTGAGCTATCTTGATTTGTATTACTTCAGCATTTACCAAATATTCAGCAGTTACCCCAAATCTTCCAGAGGCTATTTGTTTTATTTTTGAGCGACGTTCATTCTTATAGCGAGAAGGATCTTCGCCACCTTCACCTGAATTTGATCTCGCTCCTATCCTATTCATAGCAATGGCCAATGCTTCGTGCGCTTCTGGAGATAAAGCTCCAAGTGACATTCCAGCGCTATCAAAACGTATTAAAATATCCTGAACAGGCTCTACATCTTCTAATTTTATTGAATCGCCAAGAGGCACTGGCTTCATCAAATCTCGAAGTGTTGATACTTGTCGATGATTAACCAGGTCGGCGTACTCGATGTAGGTCTGATAATTGCCTGTTTTTACCGCAGCCTGCAAAGTTGAGATAACTTCAGGGTTATAACAATGATATTCCCCATCGTAAACGTATTTTAAGAGGCCCCCTTGTGACAAGGATTGTTCATTCGATCGAGAGAGTCTGGCAAGTTCCTTTTGATCATCCATTAGATCGGAAAATTTTGTACCTTGAATTCGACTCACGGTTCCAGAAAAACAAAATTCAACTATTTCACTGTGCAGGCCAACAATCTCAAATAACTGTGCCCCTCTGTAACTGGACAAGCACGATATTCCCATTTTTGACATTATTTTAAATAACCCTTTGCGAATACCTCTACGAAAACTTCTTCCTAATTGTTGAGTTCTATCAACATTTCCCCTTCTTGCTAGATCATGCAAACTCTGATAAATCAAATAAGGGTATACAGCTGTTGCTCCATAACCAATGAGACAAGCAAAATGGTGTGGATCACGCGCTACTCCGGTTTCGACAATAATATTAGTGCTGCATCTTAAGCCAAGCCCTACAAGGTGATGATGAACAGCACCCGTTGCAAGTAACGCATGCGCCGGAATCATTCCTGGTTTGAGATAGCGATCACTTAACATTATAAATAGATTGCCTGCCTTTGCCGCAACTTCTGCTTCATCGCAGATTCTCTTTAATGCACTCAAATAATCAGTTGTTTCAGGAAAATTCAAATCAATAAAAGCATGACTGTCGCCAAACATTTCTGATCTTAAGAGTTGTCTTAACTTTTGCTGAGAAAGGATGGGTGAATTAATAATAATCTGCTCTGCATGCTTTGCAGTCAACTCAAATAATCCACTGGTTCGCCCAATATTTGTTTGCAAGGTCATAACAACTCGTTCTCTCAATGAATCAATTGGAGGATTAGTTACTTGCGCAAATTGTTGCCTAAAGTAATCGAAAGGTGATCTTAGTTTTTTTGAAAGAACTGGCATTGGAGTATCGTCTCCCATTGAACCCACTGCTTCCTGCTCAGTAGAAGCAAGTACACTGATAACTTCCTTGATTTCCTCACGGCTGACGTTGAACATTTTCTGATAAGTAATCAATGCCTCTTTTTCCATAGGTTCAGCAGCTATCTTTCTGTCTATAAGCTTTGAATCCAAATACCTAAAGCCATCTCTTAACCATTTTTGGTATGGTGCACCAACCTTTATATGATCGTGGATCTGATCATTACTAAGTAATTCACCTTTCAATAAATCAACTGCTAACATCTCACCAGGACCCAATTTTCCTTTCTTTATTACATCCTCTTCTGGGTAATCGTAAACCCCTATTTCTGAGGCAATAGTTATATGTCTGTCCTTGGTCAGAACATATCGTGCTGGCCTTAATCCATTCCGATCGAGGCAACAAGCAGCATATCTGCCATTCATTAATACGATTCCCGCAGGCCCATCCCAGGGTTCCATATGACAAGAATAAAATTCATAGAATGCTTTGATCTCTGAATCCATCATTTCATCTGCTTGCCATGCCGGAGGGATCAAAATTCTCATAGCCTGGATAATGCTCATTCCTGAAGCTTGCATAATCTCCAACATATTATCTAAAGATGAGGAATCAGAACCTGTCATAGATACAATGGGTTTAAGATCTGAAATATCCCCAAGATCATCTGAATAAAAATGCTGAGCTCTGGCTATAGCCCAATTCCTATTACCTTGGATAGTATTAATTTCGCCATTATGAGCAAGAAAACGAAACGGTTGAGCCAACCTCCATTCTGGTAATGTATTGGTTGAGAAACGCTGATGAAATAAACACGCGGATGCTTCAAGCCTATCATCCAGTAAATCTAGGTAAAATCTAGGTAAACCATCTGGCATAACCATGCCTTTGTAACTAATAGAATCTGAAGACAAGCTTGCTATATAAGAAAATTCATCAAGCCCTTCAAACTGTGTCTCAGCCCTTCTTCTTACCAAAAATAATTTTCGATTGAATGTCTCGTTTGACATTCCTTCAGAACAATTAACGTAAACTTGCTCAATATGGGGCAGTGTATCTTTTGCTGACTGCCCACAAACAGAGGCGTCAATTGGAACTTCTCTCCAGCCTGCCAAACCTAATCCTTCTTGTTTTATTGTTGACTCAATAATCTTCTTTACTTTGTTGGCCATCCTTTTTTTAGGATTCAAAAAAACGGTTCCAGCAGCAAACTTAGCGTCTAATTTTATATTTGAATCAATGGCTACAGCTCGCAAAAATTCTGAAGGAAATTTTATTAATACACCGCATCCATCACCAGATTTCCCATCTGCTGAGATTGCACCTCTATGAGTCAATCTCTTAAGTGAGTTGATGGCAGTTTTCACGACCCAATGACTTGATTTATCATCTATATTCGCGATTAAACCAAAACCACAACTGTCGTGTTCAAATAAAGGGTCATATAACCCCTTTGCATCTTTTTTTGTCATAACTGCTCCAGAGCACAAAGTCTAAATGCCCGCATATTCATATTCTGATGACAAGCAACGAGTTATTACTTGACGCGCCAGATGCATTCCAAAGTGATTAAACTTGGTACTAAAATGAAATCACGATAATCAAGCTGTTCTATAGACAGAAGAACTTGTAGTCTATAAGTATATGATATATTAAGGATTAATTCCAGTTAGTCATATTTATGCTAAGCCCTTTGAGACTCGATTAAAGCGGAATGTAAGTAAAAATGCAGCAACTGAAAGGCCTAAAACAAACCCGCCCCATATATAACTTGGAGGCAAGTTATATATAATTCCAACAATATAAGACAACGGGAATGCTAATATCCAGTAAGAGAATAGATTGATAACCATCGGAATCTTTGTATCTTTGTATCCTCGAAGTGCGCCTGCTGCTGCGATTTGAATACCATCGACGATTTGGAAAAGAGCCACAACCAACAATAAATTCATAGCCATGGCCTGGACAACCTTATCTACATTATAAAAACTTATAATATTTCCTCTAAATATTAATAAGAGACATGCTGAAAAAAGCATGAACAAACCACATGCCCCTATCCCTGTCAGACCAAAATTCCTTGCTTGTTCGGGTTCGTTAGAACCTAGTGATTGCCCTACCTTGACTGTAATAGCTGCACTTATCGCTAGAGGCACCATGAAGGTGGTTGTGGCAACATTCATTGCAATTTGATGCGCGCTAGTTATTTCAGCACCAAGTGTTCCGACCATAATAGAAACAGCTGAAAATAGACCTGCTTCAGCCGTCACTGTTATAGAAATTGGAACGCCAAGTTTTAAAATTTCGTGCATTATTGAAAGACGAAATGCAGTATATTTTTCAAAGATATTAAATTGCTTATACCTGGCATTAAAAAATACATAGGAAGATAAAAAGATAAAAATAAGCCACATAGAGATGGCACTTGCAAGTCCACAACCTAGGACACCCAATGCTGGTGCACCAAAATTACCAAATATAAAAACGTAATTAAAAAAGACATTCAAAATTAATGCTATTAATGAAGAATACATAACAGGACGCGTATAACCTATTCCTTCAGTTGTATATCTAAAAACAAGAAACAAGAATATACCAGGAGCACCAAATATAATTGCATTCAAATAATCAACAACCAAATGACGGAATTCGGCATCAATACCAATAAAATTCATAAATGAGGCAATATAAGTATGAAAGAAAAATATAACGAAAATACCAATAATCAAACTCATAAAACATGCTTGACGATTGTATCTTCCAATGAGTGATACCTTTTTTGCGCCATAGAGACGTGACACAATTGCCGAAATTGACATCATCAAACCATTATATGTTTGGAAAATAAGGAACCAAATACTCCCCCCAACGGCAACAGCCGCAAGCTCCCTAGCACCAAGACGACCTGCCATTAAGGCATCAGTTAACTGAATACCAGCAATAGCAAGATTATTAATAATCAAAGGTGCGCCTAAGCGAAGTAGCGGAATAATATTTTTGTTTTTAAGAGTAAACATAAATGAATATAAAGATATATAACTGCTTTTTTTTATCAAAGCTCAAAGTTTAGTTAGGATTCATGTAATGTTAACCCTTAACCAAAAAAATAGAACTTATTTGCAAGGAGAATTCACATGTTACACGATGGAAAATCAAGAAAAGTTGCTGTAATTGGCGGCTCTAGAATTCCATTCTGTAGAGCCAACACCGGGTACAAAAATTCATCAAATCAACAAATGATGACCGCTTCCCTGAAAGCAGTTGTAGAGAAATTTAATTTACATGGTAAAACATTGGGAGATGTTGCGCTTGGGGCAGTTATAAAACACTCCAGTGATTGGAACTTATCTAGAGAATGTGTGATCGACTCCGGTTTATCTATAAACACGCCGGGAGTAGACATGCAAAGAGCATGCGGGACAAGCTTAGAAACAATACTAAACATTGCAAATAAAATAGCTTTAGGTCAAATCGAATCAGGAATTGCGGGCGGAGTCGACTCTATAAGTGATGCACCTATTGTTTATAATGATAGCTTTAGAAAAATATTACTGGCAAGTTTTCAAGGCAAAACCTTCAAAGAGAAGATTTCTCCTTGGTTGAAAATGAGACCGGGCTTCTTGAAACCAAAACTTCCAGGAGTCAACGAACCGAGAACAGGTTTATCGATGGGCGAGAGCACAGAAATCATAGCCAAAGAATATAAAATAACACGCCAAGATCAAGATCAGCTTGCTTTTGAAAGTCATAAAAATACAGCAAAAGCTTATGATGAGGGATTTTATAATAACCTGATAACGCCTTACCAAGGTATAAGTGAAGACAATATTATGCGGCGTGACACCACGTTGGAAAAATTAAATAAATTAAGAACAGTTTTTGATAAAAGTACAAACGGGACAATGACACCTGGAAATAGCACTTCACTGACTGATGGGTCAGCTGCAGTTTTATTGTCATCAGAAGAATGGGCAAAAAACAATAACTTAAGCATTGAATCTTATTTAACCAATTGCAAAATTGCGGCAATTGATTACATTGATAATGAAGGGCTTCTAATGGCTCCAGCTTACGCCGTATCAGATATGTTGATCAAAGTAAATTTAGAGTTACAAGATTTCGATTTTTATGAGATTCATGAGGCTTTTGCTGCTCAAACACTAGCCACTCTTCGTGCATGGAAATCAGATGATTTCTGTAAAACAAAACTTAACCGAGATAAAGCAATGGGTTCAATTGATTCAGGAAAACTAAATATTAAAGGAGGAAGTTTGGCCATTGGTCACCCTTTCGCTGCCACTGGAGCCAGAATTGTTGCCACCATGTCAAAATTACTTAAAGAAAAAGGCAGTGGTCGAGGATTGATCTCAATTTGTACTGCTGGTGGGATGGGGATAACCGCAATAATGGAAAGATAAATTACGTATTTTAACGGTCACCAGTATCGAAACCTTTAGACAAATCTTAACTAATATCAATGCATTCCTATGGAATGAAATATGGATATTAATCATAGCTTTTACCGGACTTGTTTTTACGCTTTGGTCTGGATTCTCTCAATATAGAATTATTCGTCACAGCCCAAGCATTCTTCGGGGTGATTTCTTTAGCCCTCAAGACAATGGTGTCATCACCCACTTCCAAGCTCTTTCAACAGCTCTATCAGGAACAGTAGGTTTAGGAAATATAAGTGGCGTTGCCTTAGCTATTACATTGGGTGGCCCTGGAGCAATATTTTGGATGTGGGTGATCGCTATTTTTGGTATGTCAATAAAGTTGATTGAAGTTACCTTATCCATGCTCTATAGAAATATTGACAACCCTGAAAACCCTCATGGAGGACCAATGTGGGTTGCAGAAAAAGGCTTCGAAAAGACTTTCCCAAAACTGGCTAACGTGGGCAAAACATTAGCGATACTTTTTTCTATAAGCATCATAACCTCCTCCATCACAGGAGGAAACATGTTTCAGGCATGGAGCGTTGCTGATGTTACCTATGAATATTTTGGTATAAAAGGATGGATAAGTGGGGCTATATTATCCGTGATTGTTGGCGCGGTACTCTTAGGCGGCATAAAGAGGATTGCTAAAGTTACTGCAACGCTCGTTCCGCTTATGGTTTTTCTATATGTCATTGCTGGCTTCTATGTTCTTATATTAAATTTTAGAGAGATACCAGAATTATTCGAGCTTATTGTTACCTCCGCCTTCACCACAACTCAAGCAACTGGAGCATTTGTTGGAGGTTCAGCAGCTACTGCATTCATGTTTGGCATGAAACGGGCAATATTTTCAAATGAAGCCGGGCAAGGATCTTCCCCCATTGTCCACTCTGCGGTTAAAACCAATGAGCCAATAAGAGAGGGCTTGATAGCTGGTCTTGAACCATTAATCGATACTTTAGTTGTATGCACCTTTACAGCATTAATTATATTATCCACGGGTATATGGAATCGTTCGGTAGACGTAATATTTAATGATCTACCCGAAATAAACCAAGACACAAATAATTGGTCATTTTCCAATACATTGCATACAGATATTTCTGGAAAAGAAGGAGATCCTGTAATTATGCTAATCAAAGCAGGTGATAATAATTCAACAGAACAGACAATACATAAAATTCCTGGCTTAATAATAAAGAATAATGATCATCTTGAAATAAAATGGAGTGAATTTCATTCAACAGTTACTCCAGAAATTCATGGGTATGGCTACTTCTATGATTATGTAGGTGCCACAATGACGGCAAAAGCTTTTGATTCAGTCAACCCAGGATTAGGAAAATGGTTGATCACGATAGCCTCTTGGTTTTTTGCTATTTCTACAATTATGGCTTGGGGTTATTACGGTGAACAAGGAATCATTTATCTCCTTGGAGAACAAAGTGCCCTGTCATTTCGTTTAATTTATTGCTCACTAATATTTATTGCCACATTAGGTTTCATCGAAACCAGTGTTGACCTTGATAATGTCAGTGGCATTGGGCTTGGAATTATAATTTATGCAAATTTACCCATATGTTGGATATTTGGCCATCAAGCAATTAAAGCTTATAAACAATATATCTCAACAAATAAATATTAATATAATCAGAATACGGTCTGCATTGTGATAAATTTAGAATATAAAATAACTTCAATTTCTTAATATAAATATGTCTCGTTTTTCATCAAACCCAAAATACAAACATGGAACTTCCGAATCCATCGGAATATTACTTGTAAATCTAGGCACACCTAGAGATATTAAAACAAGCTCTATAAGAAGTTATCTAAAGCAATTTTTATCCGATCCTCGAGTAATAGAAATACCCAGATTATTATGGTGGCTTATTCTCCGTTTCTTCATATTACCCTTGAGACCACACACCTCTTCTAAAGCCTACAAAAAAATTTGGACTGAAGAAGGATCGCCTTTACTGTGCCATTCAAACAAGATTACAGAAAAATTAAATCTAAAATTTAAGGAGAAATTTAAACAAGAAATTTATGTAGAGCTTGCGATGTCCTATGGAGAACCATCGATTAGTAACGCATTAAACAAACTGCATGATAAATTTGTTCGTCAAATATTATTACTCCCGATGTACCCCCAATACTCCAATACCACTTCAGGGTCAGTATATGAAAATGTCTGCAAGACATTATTTAAAAGGCGCTGGATTCCTGAATTTCGTTACATCAATCATTACCATGATGATCCCAAATACATCAAATCAATAATGATAAGTATCGATGAATATTGGGATAAGTATGGTCGAGGTGAAAAACTACTTTTCTCATTTCATGGTTTACCCAAAAAGATGTTGTTAGACGGCGACCCTTATTATTGTCAATGCCAAAAAACAGCGAGACTCATTGCAAACGAACTTAAACTTAAGAAAAATGAATGGTTTGTTAGTTTTCAGTCTCGCCTTGGACGAACACAATGGCTTGAGCCTTATACCGATCAAACTTTAATTAAATGGGGCAAAGATAAAACTGGAACAGTAGACGTTATCTGTCCAGGCTTCGCTGTTGATTGTCTTGAAACGTTAGAAGAAATAGCAATTCAAAATAATGAACTTTTTATAAATGCTGGAGGGGTTTCATTGCGATACATACCGGCACTCAATGAGAGTGAAGATCATATATCATTTCTTTGCGATTTAATCGAAAAGAATATTTCTGATTGGATTGACAATGCCACTCCATCAGGTATCGATAAAAATGAATTGCAAGAATCTTATATACGAGCTACCCAAAAAGGGGCCAATGAATAGCTCAATTATCAGTTATTCTGAAGTCTCTAATCCTTTCCGCTTGTCTTCTGAGCGCTGTGCCAATACTAAGGTGGTCGTATAATTTATTGATGCCCTCTATGTTAGGTTTTTTTGTAATCAAGTCATATTTTTTTTCACCAGAGCCTACATAACAATCAATGCCGGTAAGCTTCCTGGATAAAATGACTTTTTCATAATGTTCTTCAAGTTTAGCGCCGAGTGTTCTTGCACCCCTGACTTGTACTTCATGAATCTTATCCAAATTTTTGTATATTTCCTGTAAATCCTCAAAATGTTGCAATAATGCTATGGCTGTTTTTTTCCCGACGCCTGGAGCGCCAGAAATATTATCAACGCTATCTCCAGCCAGAGCCAAATAATCGGCAACTTGCTCTGGGCGAACCCCAAAAACATCTGATATTTCATCATGCTTTATTTTCCCTTTACCTGAATAATCCCAAAAGATATCTTGTTTTCCTATCAATTGAGCCAAATCTTTATCTCTTGAAAGAATTGTAGAAGCTCGCCCTTCTTCTCGACCAATTCTGACTAAAGTTCCAATTAAATCATCAGCTTCATAGCGAGGATGACTCCAACTCATAAGACCCAAGAGATCAACAAATTCTTTGCACTTAACAAACTGTTTCTTCAATTCAGGAGGCGCTGGTTCCCTATTTGCCTTGTATAGAGGATAAATTTCTGAACGAAAGGATGTTTCATGACTCTCGTCAAATAAGACTGCTATATAATTAGGTTTTACTTTCTCTAAGAAATCTCCAATGAATCTACAGAACCCATAAAAAGCATTTATTGGATTGCCTTCACCATCAACAATATCTTCTGGCATTGAATAATGGGCTCGAAATATATAAACACTTGCATCAATAAGATATTGCATTTTAGATCATCTAATTAAGAATATTTTTCATAATATATAAATCAAATAAAAAGTTGTTTCGATAAATTAATTGTTATGTCATTATTCGCCTTTTTAGGTGAAAATAATACCTGATTTTTGAAAAATTAATTTACTCACTAATTACCATAACACGGAGACAAAAAATGCCATTGACCATTGGCGTCCTTAAAGAGAGAGTTGCAGGTGAAACTCGTGTCGCTCTAACACCTGAAATTGCAAAAAAGTTTATTCAGCTAAACGCAAAGATTATCATGGAAAAAGGCGCGGGAGCACTTTCAAATCATTTAGATGATGATTATGAAGGTGTTAGATTTTGTGACGCCTCAGAAGTATTAAAAGAGACCAATCTGCTTCTGGCGGTACAACCAATAACTGCAGATCAATCGGATAAACTTAACCAGGGAACCTGTGTGGTAGGAATGATATTTGGGCATATCAACACAGAGACCGTGAAATCACTTCAGAAAAATCAGCACACTTGCTTTGCGATGGAATTGATGCCGAGAATATCAAGAGCTCAAAGTATGGATGTATTATCATCCCAGGCTGCAGCCTCTGGCTATCAGGCAGTTTTAATTGCTGCCACAACACTCGATAAATTTTTTCCAATGTTAACTACTGCGGCTGGAACCATCAGACCTGCACAAGTTCTAGTAATTGGTGCAGGAGTGGCAGGGCTACAAGCAATTGCCACCGCTAAAAGACTTGGCGCGATAGTCAAAGGATATGACGTAAGAAGCGCAACAAAAGAACAAATTGAATCTTTAGGTGCAAAATTCATAGATACAGGGGTGTCGGCAGATGGAAAAGGAGGTTACGCAAGAGAATTAACCAAGGAAGAGAAAACCAAACAACAAGAAGCTCTTGAAAATGAAATTGCAAATTGTGATGTTGTGATATCAACTGCCGCAGTGCCTGGAAAACCGGCCCCAAGGATTATAAGAACCGAAGCAGTAAAAAACATGAAACCAGGAGCAGTTATTATCGATCTAGCTGCTGAAACTGGAGGTAATTGCGAGCTCACCAAAGCTGGCGAAACAATCGTTCAAGATAAAGTTAAGATTGTTGGACCTGTTAATCTCGCTTCCTCTGTTGGTAAACACGCAAGTGAGATGTACGCAAGAAATTTATTCAACTTTATTTCTCCTGCTATAAAAGATGGAGAATTGGAAATTGATTGGGAAGACGAAGTATTTACATCATCCAATCTCACTCGCAACGGAGATATCAACAATGAATCTTCCAAAGAGCCGATCAAAAAAGGAGATAAATAATGGATCAAATTATCCAAATTGATGGATTCATAGCACTGTACATATTCATGTTAGCAGGCTTTGTTGGTTACGAGATTATTGGAAAAGTTCCTGCAATCCTACATACACCACTTATGTCAGGCTCAAATTTTATTCATGGTATTGTTCTTGTTGGGGCTATGATCGCACTCGGTCAAGCTGATTCTCAATTAGAACAAATCATTGGTTTCATTGGCGTATTTCTTGGTGCTGGAAATGCTGTTGGGGGTTATGTTGTAACAGAGCGAATGTTAGAGATGTTCAAAAGCAGCAAGGACAAAAAATCATGAATGCAATCAATATGCAATTAATAATTCATACTAGCTACTTCCTTGCTGCCGTTCTTTTTATCTTTGGCTTACAAAGAATGAGTTCCCCGGTTACCGCAAGAAATGGAATCATCTGGGCTGGAGCAGGTATGGTGCTTGCTACGATTGTAACTTTCTTGTATCCAGGTATGTCAAATTACCTTCTGATGCTTTTAGCAATAGGGCTTGGCGGAATAATTGCATGGGTTAGTGGCAAAAAAGTTGCAATGACCGACATGCCACAAATGATTGCCCTCTACAATGGAATGGGAGGTGGCGCAGCGGCAGCAATTGCTGCTATCGAGTTATATGGAGGCAAAGATCATAACTTAACGTTTGGTATTTTAGCGGTATTGGGAGGCTTTATTGGCGCAGTATCTTTTAGTGGGAGTCTAATTGCTTTCGCAAAATTACAAGGATTCAAAAGCACAACGTTAAGATTTAGAGGTCAACAAATACTAAATATGCTAATACTGGCCGGAATCTTGATTCTGGGGGCAACCATTATTCTGCAACATAGTTCGGGAAATATTATTTCAATATTCTTCCTGCTAGCATTAATTTTAGGCATAACAATGACTGTGCCAATTGGTGGGGCAGATATGCCAGTTGTGATTTCACTTTACAATGCTTTTACAGGTCTAGCTGTGGCTTTTGAAGGTTTTGTACAACAAAATCCAGCTATGATTATTGCTGGGACAGTTGTTGGTGCTGCTGGATCCTTGCTTACCCAATTAATGGCGAAAGCTATGAATAGATCGCTTGCTAATGTATTGTTTTCGGGGTTCGGTGATATCGCCTCTGAAGGATCCGACGAAATAAAAGGATCAATGAAGCCGATTGATGCAACTGACGTTGGCGTAATGATGGCATTTGCAAATAAAGTCTTAATTGTCCCAGGTTATGGTATGGCTGTCGCACAGGCACAACATAAAGTTTGGGAACTGACACAATTACTTGTTGAACGAGGAGTAGATGTAAAATTTGCCATCCATCCTGTGGCAGGAAGGATGCCTGGCCATATGAATGTTCTACTCGCTGAAGCTGGAGTACCATACGATATCATTTATGATGAGAATGAAATTAACTCTGAATTTGAATCAGCTGACGTCGCTCTCATTATAGGAGCTAATGATGTTGTAAACCCTGTTGCCAGAACTGATCCTGCAAGCCCGATTTATGGTATGCCAATCTTAAATGCTGATTACGCTAAAAATGTTATTGTCATCAAACGCGGTCAAGGTGCAGGATTCTCAGGAATTGAAAATGCTCTTTTCTTTTTAGACCAAACTCGAATGTTATATGGAGACGGACAAGAAATGGCAGCGGAATTGATTCAATCTCTAAAATCTATGTAATTGTATAATCAAATAATTAAGGAATGCGGCAGTTAAAGATAAAGAACCCCAAGAAAATAGCCTTATACTCAAAGTAGCCATAGATGTTCCTCTGTTTAGGTTATTTGATTATTTATTAGATGAAAAAAATCAATTACGAGCTCAAAAGGGATGTCGTGTATTAATTCCTTTTGGAAAACAAAAGAAAATAGGCATGGTAATAGAAATTACTAAGCATTCCGACATACCTAAATCAAAGTTACGTCATTGCATCTCAATAATTGATAAAAAACCAATACTCTCTGCATCAGACTTAAAATTTATTACTTTTGCTAGCAAATATTATCAATACCCAATCGGTAGGGCTATTGGTGCAGCTTTGCCAAGTCATATTAGAAAAGGAAAACCATTAGTTAATCTAATCAATGAAATTCGTCTGACTGCCGATGGGGAAAAAATAAACCCTCAAGACATAAAAAAGCGTGCCCCAAAACAAGCTGAACTCATGCGTTTATTACAAAATACTGGGCCAATAACTTCACAAGCTATCAATAAGATTCTTAATCAATGGAAAAATCAAAAAAAAATTCTAATTGAGAAAGGATGGGTATCTGTCAGTAAAATTGTTGATGAACAAAAACATACAGAAAAAGTTAGTTCTCCAATAAAAGGACCCAAACTTAACTCAGAACAAGAAAAGGCAATTCACGAGATCCAAAAGTTTAAAAATTTTAAGACATTCCTATTAGATGGAATTACGGGCAGCGGAAAAACTGAAGTTTACCTGCAATTGATCTTACGAATACTCAGTCAAAAGAAACAGTGCTTAATATTGGTGCCTGAAATTGGTTTAACTAATCAATTTGTTAACCGTTTAACAGAAAGAGTTGGTATTCAACCTACATTACTTCATTCTGGCTTAACCGAAAATGAACGATTTCATGCTTGGCGATCAATTAATAAATCTGAATCAAGGATAGTACTTGGCACCAGATCCGCAATCTTTGCGCCACTTAAAAACCTAGGAATAATAATTGTTGATGAAGAAAATGATATTTCTTACAAACAACAAACAGGTTTCAGATACTCAGCCAGAGATCTTGCAATCATTAAGGCAAGGAATTTTGATATACCCATCATCATTGGGTCAGCCACACCATCTCTTGAAAGCTTATATCGCCATAAAGAAAATAAATACCTGCGTCTAACGCTTTCAAAAAGAGCGGGAAAATCTAAATTACCTTCAATGCATTTGATTGATCTAAATAAACAACGCCCAACAGACGGATTAAGTAATTTATTGATTAAAGCGATAAAAGATCATCTTGATAAGAATGGCCAAGCATTGATATTTATCAACAGAAGAGGTTATGCACCAACACTAATTTGCCAGTCATGCAACCATGTTGCTCAATGTTCAAGATGTGACTCAAGAATGACGGTTTATTTATCAAAAAAAATACTTTTATGTCATCACTGTGGATCAAAAGAAAAATACACCAACAAGTGTATTTCCTGTAGTTCAAAATACATTGCTCTAGGTCATGGCACTCAACGCATAGAAGAAGCGCTAAAAGCACATTTTCCAAATGTCGTTACAAAAAGAATTGACAGTGATTCAACTAAGGCAAAAGGATCCATAGATCTCGCATTAGAAGCAGCCAATAGCGGTAAGGCCAAAATTCTAGTAGGTACACAAATGCTTTCGAAAGGACATCATTTCTCATCTTTATCTCTTGTTGCCGTAATAAATGCAGATCAAGGTCTCTTCAGTACAGATTTCAGGGGCAGTGAGCGCCTCGCGCAAAACATTATTCAAGTTGCAGGTAGGGCAGGAAGAGAAGAAGAAAAAGGGCAGGTAATCATTCAAACTGAATATCCTGAACATCCTTTCTGGGACGCATTGTTTAAGGGCGGTTACTCCGAATTTGCAGAGCTTGCTCTCAATGAACGCGAGGCAACAAGCTGGCCTCCTTTTTCTTATCTGGCTCTAATTAGAGCAAAATCCCATAAAAAAAGTTATACCTGGGATTTTTTAAATACCGCAAATAAAATACTCTCTAGAGATAAGACAAATAATATTAATTTAATGGGACCTATTAGTGCCCCAATGGAAAGAAAGGCAGGAAAATACAGGGGACAACTTTTGTTGCAATCCACGAATCGAAAACTTTTACATAAGTATATTTCAATATTTATTATCAAGATTGGAGAGAAAAAATGTGTTCGCCGTGTAAAATGGTCCATAGATATAGATCCTATTGAACTCTTTTAATTAACGTATCCAATATTTAGCCAGGGCGTCATTTGAAAAAAATTATTATAAATTCATTGCAGTTAGGTACAAGCAAATTACCAAAACTCAAAAAAAATATAACGAATGATATTATTTCAGATTCAGTTGAAAGAACTCGAGATCATAAACATGGTGATTTCACTTCCAACATCGCAATGCGACTTGCTAAATCTTTAAAAACAAACCCCAAAGATCTTGCAAGAAAAATTGTAGAAAACTTATCTAAAGAAAAATTAATTCAAAAAATTGAAATTGCTGGGCCAGGTTTTATAAATTTCTATCTAAGCGACAAAGCTTTTCACAAAGAACTTAAAAATATTATTTCAAATATTCAACTTTTTAGCAGCAATAAAAAAACAAACAAAACTAAAATCCTATTAGAATTTGTGTCAGCAAATCCAACAGGCCCTCTCCATGTTGGTCACGGTAGGCATGCTGCGTTTGGGGCAACACTTGGAAATATATTAGAAGCAACTGGCCATGATATTACTCGTGAATATTATGTTAATGATGATGGCAGACAGATGGATATCTTATGCATAAGCACAATAATTCGTCTCTTACAACAGCAAAATTTTAAAATCAAGATGCCAACAGCTGGCTATCAAGGTGAGTATATCAAAACAATTGCTTCTTCTATTGATGAGAAAATAAAAATTAGCCAGCAAGATCTAAAGAATGGAATACGCTCAAAAGACGGCAATCAAAACAAAGAGAAATTTATCGATGAACTCATTGAACTTGCAAAGAAAACTTTAGGTATAGAGAAATTTAACCACATTAGAGACAAATCTCTCACATCGATAAAACTTGATATTAAAGAAGATCTTGAACAATTTGGCGTAAGATTTGACTCGTGGTTTTCGGAACAAGATTTAACCAAAAATGGGAGCATTGATAAAGCTTTATCTAAACTCAAAAAAGAAAAATTACTCTACAAAAAAGATGGAGCTATTTGGTTTAAAGCTACAAAATTTGGAGATGAAAAAGATCGCGTTGTAATCAGAGAAAATCAAAATAAAACCTATTTTACATCCGATATTGTTTACCACCATAATAAGAAAATTCGTGGGTACAACCATCTAATCGATATTCTAGGTTCTGATCACCATGGTTATATCGCTCGAGTGAAAGCAGGACTTAATGCCATGGACCATGACCCAAATGACCTTGAAGTAGAGTTAGTTCAATTTGTTAGCCTTTATAGAGATGGAGAAAAACAAGCGATGTCAACTCGCTCAGGTGAATTTGTCACCCTCAGGCAACTTCGAGAAGAAGTTGGTAATGATGCAGCAAGATTTTTTTATGTTTTGCGCTCTAATGAGCAACATTTAGATTTTGATTTAGAGTTAGCAAAAAGCAAAACTAATGAAAATCCTGTCTATTATATTCAATACGCCCACGCAAGAATTTCTAGTGTCTTTCATCAACTGGCAGAAAAATCATTCCATTACAATGAAAAAAATGGCATTAAGAATTTACATTTATTGTCAACAAACAAAGAAAGAGAATTAATGACAACCTTATCTAAATTTCCAGAAATTCTGCTCTTGGCTTCAAAAAATAGAGCGCCGCACAACTTAGCGCAATTTTTAAGAGAGTTGGCAAATGAATTTCATTCTTACTATAACGAATCGGTATTTATTGTGAACGACCAAGATTTAAGAGATGCGCGAATGACTTTAATCAAAGCTACACAAATTGTTGTTTCTACCGGGCTAAAGATAATTGGGGTGTCTAGCCCTACTTCCATGTAGAAAAAATCATTCTTTAATCTCAATTTCTAATGAACTGCATTCTTGAACTACATTACTTGTTCTTCCGCCATCTGTGATGGCATTTCTCCAGGCAACATCACCCAGCTTAAAGGACTCCATCATGAGGTCACCGTTACTTGTCTTTCGCATCCATGCGCATGGACTGAGATAAACAACAATTCGATTCCTCAAGGAATGTAAAGGCCTGGTATCACCATTACGATCTGTAACTTTTAGAATCCTTACCTGATTATTTTCATATAAAAGTTCAAATATATGAGGCGCAACATTAATTGGGTCTAAGGCTAGCTTCTGAGCAAGAGATATAGTTAAAAAAGAAAATAAAATGACGCCAAAATAGAATTTTAGGTATTTATCCATACATATAACTAAAAGAGATTATTCTTTTTAATATATTTAAACAGCAAATACGAAAAGGCTATAATATTAATTATGCAAATAATTTCAAAATTACTGCCAAAAATTGCTCTATATTTAACACTAAAAAATAATGCAAAAAATAAATGCACATCAAAAAGAAAGAAGACCCAAAATAATATTTTCTTAGCAACTCTTCTGCCCTGTAAGCCATAATATGATAGATTTCCAAGAATAATTGTTAAAAATAATATAGCAGTTGGGATAATGTAATGCTTACCCAAAATAAATGTCTCCATAACAGCAAAAAATCCCACCACTGTCATCAAGAGAATGATTAAATCGAATGTGTTCTTATATGATATTAGGTTTTTCATAACAACAATTACCTCAAATAAATTATTTCTTTTCTAGGCTGATATTTAGGGCTTTTAACTTACGATATAAATGGGTACGTTCAACTCCAACTCGTTTGGCTAATTTTCCAACCTTGCCGTCACATAATATAAGTTGCTGTTGCAGATAAGCCCTTTCAAATTGTTCTCGTGCCTCTCTTAAAGGGAGTGAAAGTAGATCTTGTTTAACAAATGGCTCCATTGAAGCTTCTTCAGTCTTAAACTCCTTCTCGAGCTCATCAAGAGTAACATCATCATCACATCCTTTTACAAGAAGTCTGCGAATTATACTTTGGAGTTCACGTAAGTTTCCTGGCCATGGGAAATTACGTAATCGATTTTGTGCGGCCACACTAAAACGACGGTAAATCAATTGTTGTGATTCAACAAACTGATCGACATAAAACTTTATAAAATCAGGGACATCCTCAGCATGTTCTCTTAATGAAGGTATATGAACTGTTTGTATATTTAAATTTGATAGCAATTCACGTTTTAATTTTCCACTCATAACATCGTCCATGTAATCCTCATTAACAATGGCTATTACACGTGAGTTTATTGTATATTCATTCTTTCCATTCACTCTTACAAAAACTTTATTTTCAAGAATATTTTGAAGTATTTGTTGCGCCCTATCATTTAAATCTGATAGATGATTAATTATGAGTGTTCCAGCTTCCGCCTGTTCAAAAAATCCTGGTAAAACAGAGTCACTATCTTCTTGCCCAAAGATTTGCTCTTCCGTATTTGCTGCAGTAAGCACTGCAGCATCCAGATCGATACAAGGATTAATTGCTCTTTGGCTAATATCGTGCAAAAAATGGGCATACGCAAGCCTTCCAGTTCCAGTTTCTCCTACTAACAATATAGGTGAATCAACAAGGGCTGCCCTTTTTAACTCCTTTCTAAGGTTTTGGATTAATTCACTGTGACCAATCGATACGAAAGAAGTTAGATTACTTGTTTTACCTGAACTTAATTTTGGTTTTCTTTTCGTTAAAGCTTCTTCTACGGTCCGAAGTAATTTAGTTATTGAAAGTGGTTTCTCAATAAAATTTGCAGCTCCGAGATGGGTTGATTCGATAGCAGTATCAACAGTTCCATGGCCTGACATCATAACAACAGCAGAATTTAACTGGTCGTTATCTGACCATTCTTTTAATAATGATATGCCATCCGTTTCTGGCATCCAAATATCCAGTAATATAAGATCAAATTCTTGTTTGGTTCTCGCAATCTTGGCCTCTGAAGCACTCGCTGCAACTGTAACTTTATAACCTTCATCCAATAAAATCTCTTGAATCAACTCTCTGATATCTAATTCATCATCTACCACTAAAACATTGGCTGACATCATATGATATGCCCTCCACTGTCTTGTTGTTGTTTCAAATTCACAATTATTGTTTCTCTCATTTTCTCATTAAGCGGTAAATGAATCCTTATTAACGCTCCTTTATCTTCTATATTTTCTGCCTCAATTGAACCCATATGCTCTTCAACTAATTTTTTTACTATTGCCAACCCAAGTCCAGTTCCTTTTGATTTGGAAGTAACATATGGGTCAAATATCTGAGTTAGAGATTCTGTCTCAAAACCGCATCCATTATCCTCAACACTGATTTCTATCATTTTGATTTTCTTTATTTCTAGTGGTTTTGCTCTGATTTTGATGATTCCCTGTCCGTCTTTGCCTATAGCTTCAATGGAGTTTCTAATAAGATTATGCATAATCTGCCTAATTCTTCCTGGATCGGCATCAAGTTGTATATTTTCGGAATCAATACTTAATATTACATTAATCTTGTCCTCTTGCTCCTTATATAGATCAATAACCTCTTGAATAAGTTCATTAATATCAAAAGTGGTTATTTCCATATCTGGTGTACGAGCATAATCACTAAAAGCGTTAACCATTTCCTTCATTGCAGCAACTTGCTCAACAATTATATGAGTTGAACGATCTAGAATCTCGCTCTCTTCTTTTGGCATTGTCTTCAAATACTTTCTGCGCAATCGTTCAGCAGATAACTGTATGGGTGTTAAAGGATTCTTAATCTCATGAGCCAATCTTCTTGCAACTTCTCCCCATGCTGCATCGCGTTGGGACTGTAATTGCAGTGTAATATCATCAAAAACAATAACAAAACCGACATCATCAGTTGTTTCACTCGCAAGATCAGTGCAAGCACAAGCCAATACTCTCCTTCCCGTATCAGTATGTACGACAATCTGTTCATGCCATCTAGTGACGCCTTGATCAAATTTCCTTTTTATTACCTCAAGGAGCTCCTTAAGCACTCCATAACCTTCTGCAACTTCAGCTAATAACTTACCTCTTCTCCCTAAGAAATTAACATTTAATATTGCTCCGGCTGCCTTATTAAATGTTCTTATCTTAAGATCAGATTCAAGAGAAATAACTCCTGTGGAGAGACTTGCTAATATAATCTCAAGGTTGGCTCTTTCGGCCTCTACCATATTTTGACTTAAACTTGCTTGTTTTCTTGCGGCAGATAAACCTTTTGTCATCTCATTGAATGAATTTATTAAAAATCCAATTTCATCTTTTGCTGGAATAGGTAACTGTGTATCGAAATCACCTTTAGCAACAGCTTGAGTACCTTCAACTAAGTTTTGAATTGGAGAAACCAATCTTCTCGATAGGACAAATGCACCATAAATCGATGCTAACAGCGAAATCATTAGCACAACCGTCAATGTTAGACTGAATGTTCTTTTTAAAGGTTCACGAAGATATACAATTTTTTTGTAATCTGTATAAGATGAATCGATGCTATTAACCATGCGGCCAATGCGTTGAGATACTGTAAATCGCGCTCTAATTATACCTATAATATCAGGTGTCCTTGTTCCAATTAGCGGAACAGCTGTTCTTATTTCATAAGCCCCATCTTGGAGAGGATCAAGACTAACATAAGGCCGATTTTGTCTTATTTGCATCAAAAGCTCATCCGAAACTCCTTTTGGAACATTCCCAAAAGAAAGCTCTGAATTAGTCGCTAAAATTTGACTATTTCTGCCAAATAAAGTTAATTCGCTAGCATCTATTTCTTTTCTGAGGGTGCCTATTTCATATATAAATTGAGCACTATTTGTTTCCCTTAATCGCTGGGCAATTTGTTCTGTTGCAGCTAAATGATCTCGCATTTGAATAGCAAGTGCATTTCTGCTTAATGTCAACGCATCATCAAGCCCTGCTTCAACTTCAACATTAAACCAGGTATCAATACCACGATTAATGAATTGCATTGAGAAATAAAAAACTATTAATAATGGAATTATCGCTAACCCAACAAACATTCCTACCATTCTTGCTTTTAATTTAGAGCCTGGAATATCTAATCGATAATCTTTAAATAACTTACTGAGATTTCCTATTAGAAGGATCATTAGAACAAATAAACATAGAATATTTACCCATAAGATTGAATTAGCTAGTTGATCAAAATTTTCAGAATTTTGTGCCGCTTGACTTAACATAATTAAAGCAATAAACGATAGTCCGACACCAAATGCGCCGAGCATTGCGTATAAAAGCGGTCTTATCTTTGGAGTTGCCATTCGTACCACCCACTCTTAATGTCCCACTGACTCCTCCAAAAAAATAACATTCTAAGAGGTGCTGAGTATTGCTTCGTGCTAAGTAGAGCTTGGAGCCTGAAACGATAATTTGCATCAGGGATCAATGAGTTATCATTAAGCAAAAAAAGATTTTGAATTCTACCTAGCCTATTAAGTGCTGAAAATAGAGTAGAATAAGATTCCTGTGAAGCATTCTTCACATCTCTAACGATATATCTTTGGCTTAATGGTCTATATTCAAGCTCATACTGGAAAGACAGTTCTGTTTCTTTGTCATCAGGTAAAAAACGCCTTATTCTTAACAACTCAATATTTAGCTCAATAGTTAACGGAACGCCACTATTTAAGGCATTTAAGGCTTCATCACTTAAAAACAATTGAAGTCGAGCATCAAGCATATATTTCCGTTCAGCCATAACGGTGCCTGCAGAACGAACATCAAAATAACCCTCATGATTAGGTCTCATCTGAGCCGAAATATTTAACGAAAAAAATATTCCGCCCAATACAATAAATTTTAATACTCTACTAAAAATGCTATACATTACGTTCTACTATTTTTTTCAATGCACGCAAAATAAAATCCATCCATATTCTTTGATCCTGGCAGTAATTGATACCCATAACTGGTTTTATGCATTACATTTTGGATGTTGTTATTTAGCAACAAATCTTTTAATACAACATTATCATGTTTTTGTAGAAATTGATTGATCACTTCATCATTTTCCTCATTAAAGATCGAACAAGTTACATACATTAATCTTCCTTGTGGAACTAACAAATTCCACATTGAATTGATTATATTCAATTGTTTTTGTTGCAGAGAAAAAATATCTTTTTCTCTTCTTAAATGTTTTATGTCCGGATGTCTTCTAATAACGCCAGATGCAGAGCATGGAACATCTATTAATATCAAATCAAATTTCTCCATATTCCACCAACTCTTACTTTCATTAACATCGCCAGTAATAATTTTTGCATGAAGGCCTAATCTATCAAGATTTTGTGCAATCATTCCCACTCTATTTGAATCAATTTCTATAGCCGTTACTCGAGAATCTTCATCCATCATTTCTAATAATTGACCAGTTTTTCCACCTGGCGCAGCACACGCGTCAAGAATATTCCCTGTTCTTTCCTTTAGTAGGCATTCTGCTGCTATCTGAGCGGCGCCATCTTGAATTGAAACATAGCCTTTCTCAAAATCTAGTAGAAAATTTATTGCTATTGGTTTCTTCAAACAAATTGAATAATCCAGATCCCCAACATAACCTACCTCTTCGGTCTTAAGATTTTTTTGTTCTGCTAATTTCTCAAGATATTGATGGGCAGTAATTTTTTTTTGATTAACTCTGAGCCACATAGGTGCTTGTAGGTTATTGTTCTTCAAAATTTCTGTGAAATTCTTTGGCCAACTATCTCTTGTTTTATTTATAATCCATTGAGGGTGGTTGTATATCACTTCTTCATCCTCACAATCTGTATCTTTGGTCGATCTTAGATACTCTCTCAGCATCCCATTCACGAACGCAGAAAGATTCTTCTTATTGAGTAACTTAGTGGCTTCAACAGTCTGTGAAACTACTGCATGATGAGGAATTCTCATCGCTTCGATCTGAAATAAGGCGGTCTCGAGAAGTATTTCAATAATTCTGTCCTTATTACGAATAGGACGCTTTACGAACTGATGAATTTTATTCCTAAGCTCCCAGTGAAATCGAATTGTTCCATAACATATTGCTTTAAAAATTGATTTTTCTTGTTGAATGGAATTAAAGTCAGACTCCTCAAGAACTCGATCCAATGAACGATTATGGGTAATTACTTGCTGAACAACTGCGGCGGCCTCAGCACGAATCATGGCGCCTTTATTGTTGTGTTGCACACTACTCAAGAAAG
>PVBE011593008.1_pt1 | contig 26752 bp, 23 predicted proteins | sample 1631181 | NCBI WGS metagenome assembly PVBE01 (sample SAMN08397723, study PRJNA350692) | Marine metagenome, whole genome shotgun sequencing project. | isolation source: water | place: Pacific Ocean | collected 2012-04
CGGTGAGGAAGTGAAGTGGTGAGGGTGTGAGGGAACGGCAAACCCAAAGCCTTACTTCCTCACACCCTCACACCCTCAACGCAGAGCTTGGCGCCCTCAATTCGTTCGCAAACCGCTCTAGCGCGTCAGCTTTCGGCTATCGGCTTCCGAGCATCTGCGGTAATTTCCGCCTCATGAGATCCACGTACGCCCTTGCCCTGGTATTCCTCCTCTGCGCCTGCTCTGGCCCGACCCGACAGCAACCCGTCAACACCGAGAACGACGACGTGGCCGATGAGCCCGAGACCGCGGCGGCCGACGCGCCGGAGCCGCCGGCCGAGGCGACAAAGCCCGCCACCCCGCTCAAATCGGCCCCCCAAAAGGACGCCTACAGTTGCACCATCTCGCCCCTGCCGCCGAAGGTGGTGGCCCGGGTCAAGCAGCACTCCTGGCGCAAGGGCTGCCCGGTGGAGCTGGACGATCTGGCCTACATGCGCATCGCCCACCGGGGCTACGACGGCGAGGTGCACCTCGGCGAGCTCATCGTGCACAAGGCCTACGCCCCCGGGCTCAAGGAGGTCTTCGCCGAGCTCTTCGCCGCCAAGTTTCCGATCCAGCGCATGCGCCTGGTGGACGACTACCAGGGGGACGACAACCGGTCGATGCAGGCCAACAACACCTCTGCCTTCAACTGCCGGCCGATGACCGGCTACAAAAAGAAGTTCTCCAAGCACGCCTACGGCGGCGCCATCGACATCAACCCGCTGCACAACCCCTACTTCAAAAAGCGCAGCAACGTGGTTCAACCTGCCGAGGGGCGGCCCTTCCTCAACCGTCGCCAGGACCAGCAGGGGATGATCAAAAAGGGCGACACCTGCCACAAGGCCTTCGCCAAGCGCGGCTGGCGCTGGGGCGGACTTTGGCGTTCGGTGCAGGACTACCAGCACTTCGAGATCCACGACATCAAGGGCACCTGGCGCCGAAATAAAACCATATCGGGCAGCGTGGACGGCGTCACCGGCAAGGGCAGGATCGGCGTCTTTATGCCGCACGGTTATTCCGCCGCGCGCAAGGAGCCGTTCCGCCTGCTCGTGGCGCTGCACGGCTGGCGCGGCAAGGCCTCGGACTGGGAGAAGCGCAGCCGAATCACCTACTGGGCCAACAAGTACCAGTATGTCCTCGTGGTGCCGGACATGGGCACCTCGGTCTACGAGCGGGCCTACTACCCCGAGACCCGCGCCCGCTACAAGTGGGGCAAGATCCCCGGCGGGCGCTGGGTGGGCGAGGTGGTGCTGCCGTACATGCGCAAGCGCTATAACGTGTACAAGACGCGCCAGAAGACCGGCGTCTTCGGGCTGTCCACCGGCGGGCGCGGTGCCGCGCTGTTGCCGGTGTACTACAAGGAATTTCGCGCCTTCGCCGCCCTGTCAGGAGACTACGACATCACGCTGCAGCCCAAGGAGCGCACCTGCACCTATATCTACGGGCCGTATGCCAGGTTCCCCGGGCGCTGGAGAAAGGACAACTCCAGGTACCTGCTGAGCGAATACAAGGACGTCGCCGCCTACCTGGTCCACGGCGTCAAGGACAGCATCTGCCCCGTGAAGCAGTCCCGCCTCTTCTACCAGGATCTGAAGAAGAAGGGCTTCGACGTCACCGCCGAGTTCCCGGCCAAGCTGGGCCACAGCTGGTACGTCTGGGACGGCTACCTGGGCAAGACCTTCCAGTTCTTCAACGAGAAGCTGAAGTAGTCGTCACTCCAGGATCTTGACCAGGCGAGGGTTGCCTCGCAGGCTGCTGAGGTCGTTGTCGCCCCTTGCGTGGTTGAGCTGCTTTTTGCAGAGCCAGCAGCGTTCGTCATCGGCGTTGGCCTTGATCTGTTCCAACAAGCGAAGGGCGTTTTCTGGCTTCCCGATGAGGGCATAGCCGCAGGCCAGGTTGTAGCGCGCCAGGGTGTGGGCTGGGCGCAGCTTGAGCGCGCGCTTCCAGTAGACCATGGCTTTGCGATACCGCTTCTTGCGGTAGTGGCGGTAGCCCTTGTTGTTTGCCGTTTTTGCGGCCTTTCGATGCCACTCCGATTTTGGCGGGTTGTGGTCGAGGTCGGGCACCCCGGGCACGGACTTGCCGATCCGCTTCGTCTGGTCAGCGGACGCCTTGGGGGCGGAGGACGAGGGGCTCGATGTTGCGCCGCTCGGTGGTGCCTCGCCCGCTACCGGCACAGGCGGTGGGTAGCCTGCGGCGGGGACCGGTTCCGCCTGCTCATGGAGGGCGGGTGGAGGTTGACCCGGGGCGAACTCGGTGGCGGTTGCGGCAGCAGGGGAGCTAAACACATCGCTGGTGGTGAACACGTTGGCCACGGCCAGCCCGCTGTTGGCCAGCAGTAAAGAGCCCGTGATTATCAGGTGGGTCCGGTTGTTCATCTCTTGATCACCTCGCCGTCGCCGGTGATATCCATTCCAGCCTCGCTGTCGATGATCAAGCCGGCCTCCCTGGCGCGGCCATTGCTGTCGAGGCGTAGGCCGGTGTCCTCGTCGATGATCAGCCCTTCCTTCACCACCTTCTGCCCCCCCATGCCGTCGTCCTTGAACGCGACCCCCGTGGCCTCGTCGATGATCAGGCCCTCCTTGACCACCTGTCCGTCTTTGTTGATGGCCAGCCCCGTGGGATCGTCGATCAACAACCCTTCCTGCACGACCTGTCCGTCCTCGTTGATCTTCTGCCCCGTGGGCTCATCGAAGAGCAGCCCCTCCTTGACGATGCGTCCGTCGTCGCGAACGCGGCCACCACGGGGGATCGATATCGTCCTCACGGTCCGGCCAGACGAACCGGCCAGGGAAGCGTAGATGAAAAATAGCACGAGGGCGACCAACAGCAGGGCCAGCACGGCCGCCAGGAAGGTCGCGGCCAGGGCGACCACCAGCAAGACCATCAGCGTCTGAGTCACCACGCGTACGATGAAGCGCCGGTTCGGATCCTCGATCTTTTCGGTGACGTCGTTGACGTAGAGGAAAGGATGCCGCCCCTTGATGGAGAGCCTCGCCGCGAAGGACAGTATCGGCTGGCCCACCATACCCCCGAGGAGGACCAGGCCCGCGAACCGCCCGGTGGAGATGAGCAGATACTCTGCCGGCGTCGGGCTGCCCGACACGAGGTTGATGGTTAGCGATATGGCCGAGCACCATAACACCACTGCCGCGCAGTTCTTGACGTTGAGCAAGAGCCTGGGGCGCCAGCTCTCCTCGCGCTCCTTGTTGCTGAATCCGACGATGGCCCCGGTCGCAAAAGGCAGGATGTAGGTCCAGATCTCCATCAACGCCAGGACAGGGATGGCGCCGCTCAGCCCCCAGTTCAACAGGTTCAGGCCCCAGGAGAACACCTGGAGATAGACCACCGCGACGATGATCCCCAGACTCAACGATTCGAACTTGATCGGCTCTTCAGCCCCGACTCCGGTAGCGTTTGGACCCCTGCCACGTCTGCCATGGCTCCTCCAGCGTCAATGTGAGAGGGATTGTCCCCCCAGGACGGAACTTTACTGACTGGCCGCCGAAGGTGTCAAGGCGTCGGCCTCAGCGCCTCTTCTTCACCGTCTTCTGCAGCGCCTTGATCTGCTTCTCCAGCTTCATGATAGTGCGCTGCTGGGCCTGCACTGTGGCCAGCAGCATGCTGGTGTAGCCGTAGATGTCCACGCGGCCCCGGGCCGGGTCGCCGGCGTAGCTGCGGCCCACGTCCTCGAGGATGAAGCCGAGCTTACGGCCCTGGCCGTTGGACGGATCCCGGTAGCGGTAGGTGGCCAGCTTGACCTTGAGCAGCTTGCGGGCGATGGCGTCTCCGTCGTTTTTGGAGAGGTAGACGATCTCCTTTTTGGCCCGGCGGCTGGAGATGGGGCACGGGGTGCCCGAGGCCGCGTACCACGCCCCGCCCTTGCACTCGCGCGCGCCGTCGAAGCCGCAGTGGTACTGGCACTTCTTGCCGGTCTGCAGGCAAGGCGTGCCGAGGTTCGGCTTGCCCGCGGGGCAGTTCTTGGTGGTGTTCGGCACGTCGCAGCGCCAGATGGGATCGCCCGAGCAGTTGGGGATCGGATAGGCCACGCAGTTGGTGCAGTGGCAGATCAGGTCCCCCTTGTAAGCGCAGTAGGCGTCCTTGGGCGTGCACTTTTTCAGCTTGGCGTCGTTGAGTGTGGCCGGGCACTTGACGGGCGGCAGCCCCGTGCACTTGGGCGTGGTGATCTGCCACTTGCCGTAGACGCAGGTGGCCACGGGCCGGCACTTGCGCCGGGGGTCCGTGCCGTACTGGCAGGCGAGGCCCTGGAGCTTGCAGGCCCCGCCGGCCGACGGCAGCGACTTGGGACAGACGGCGGCGGGGGAGATGTCCGGCTGGATCATGATGTCCGGCTTGACCTTGCTGTCCGGCTTGACGACCTTGCTGTCCGGCTTGACGACCTTGCCGTCGGGCTTGACGACCTTGCCGTCCGGCTTGACGACCTTGCCGTCCGGCTTGACGACCTTGCTGTCGCTCACCACCTTGCTGTCGCCAGCCACGGTGGCGTCCTCGTCCGCGGTGCGGCCGGTCTCACAGCCCGGGATCAACAGCGCCATACAGACCGCGGCCAGCGTCTTGGTCAGGTTCATCTCATCGTCCTCCAGGCAAAGATATACCCATAGCATAGACCAGAATGGGATCGCTTGCAGAGATGTTGTGGGGGCGTCGAGGGAGGGAGAATGGAAGGGTGGCTAACGAATGGTTCCTTCGTAGGTGGCTGTCCACTGCTTCTTCTTGACGTCCTCGGGGGTGTAGTCCGGCAGCAGCATGGGGGCCACGCGCTCCTGGCCCACGCCGGACTCCTCCAGCTCCTTGTGGTACTGGGCCACGTGGTCCACGTTGAGGGCGCCGTCCTTGGCGTTGGCCAGCGCGAACTCGCCGGCGGCCTTGCCCGCGATGCGGCCGAAGACCACGATGTCCAGCAGGGAGTTGCCCATGAGCCGGTTGGCGCCGTGGATGCCGCCGCCCACCTCGCCGGCCATGTACAGCCCGGGCAGGCTGGTCTCACCGGAGGCCTCGAAGGTCACGCCGCCGTTCTGGTAGTGCAGCGTCGGGTAGACCAGCATCGGCTCCTTGGTGATGTCGATGTCGAAGCGCTTGAAGAGGATGTACTTGCCCGGAAACTCCCGGCGCACGTAGCCCTCGCCCGCCAGCTGGTCGATCATCGGCGAGTCGAGCCAGCAGCCGACCTTGCCGGCCGGGGTCGGCACGCCCTTGCCCTTGACCGTGGCCTCGAGGATCAGCGAGGCCGCCTCGACGTCACGCGGCTCGCGCTCGTTGACGAACTGGTCGCCGTCGATGTTGAGCACGTTGGCGCCGGCGCCGCGGAACTTCTCGGTGATCAGCAGCCCCTCCACCTGCTCGGGGAAGACCGCTCCCGTGGGGTGGTACTGCACCGTGTGCAAAAAGCTCACGGGCACGCCCGCGCGGTAGGCCATGATCACGCCGTCGCCGGTGGCGCCGTAGTGGTTGGTGGTCATGAAGCCCTGGACGTGCAGGCGGCCGCTGCCGCCCGTGGCCATGATCACGGCCTTGGCCTTGACCACCAGGTACTCCTCGGTCTCCATGTTATAGAGCACCGCGCCAGCGCACTGGCCCTGCTCGTTTTTGATCAGCTCCACCGCCGGGGAAAACTCCATCACCTCGATCGCCTCGCGGTTGCGAGACTCGTCGCGGATGGTGCGCATGATCTCGGCGCCGGTGATGTCGCCGGCGTAGTGCATACGCTTGCGCGAGGTGCCGCCGCCGTGCAGCGAGCCGAGGCGCCCGGGGTCGATCTGGGTAAAGTTGCAGCCGAGGTCCTTGAGCCACTTGATGGCGTCCGGCGCGTTGTTGACCAGCGCCTCCACCAGCTCGGGCACGTTGGTGAAGTGCCCGCCGCCCATGACGTCGAGGTAGTGGTAGTAGAGGCTGTCCTTGTCGCCCTTGGTGGCGGCCTGGATGCCGCCCTCGGCCATCATCGTGTTGGCGTCGCCGTGGCGCAGCTTGGTGGCCAGCATGACCTTGGCCCCCTGCTCCTGGGCCAGCAGCGCGGCCGCGGTGCCGGCGCCGCCGCCGCCGAGGACCAGCACGTCGGTCTCGTGGTCGACGGCGGACAGGTCGAACTGCTCGGGGTTGACGCGGCTGCGTGCCTCGAGCAGGTCCACGAACTCATGGGCGACGGCGTATCCCTTGGACGCGCCCACCTTGATCTCGCGGCGCCCCTCCTCCTTGAAGTCGGGGTGGTGCTTGAGCCGGTCCTTGCGCTCGTCCAGAGAGAGGAACGGGATCTCCTCGTCCTTCTTCTTCTTCTCGACGCGCTCGGTGCGGGTCTGCTCGACGGTCTTGATCAGTGCTTTCAAATCTTCGGTATAAGGCATCGCTTCGGCCCTCTCTTACTAATGTACCGTTGGCTTAATGCGTCGGTGTCACGGACGCGCTCCTAGAGACCCTCGTTACTTTCAGGCTTCCAGTATTCGTCTGCCTGGTGGGGCTCCTGCTGCCGGTCGGAGTACAGCTTCTTCAGGTCGTCCTCCGACATCTGCTTCAGCTCCTCCAGCTTGTCCTGGTAGTAGCCTGCGGCGATCTGCTCCACCATCTGCTCCAGGTGGGGCGTGTCGGGGGCCATCTTGCCGCCGTAGAGCCGCCGCACGAGCTGGGCGATGTGGTACTGGGGCAGCTCACCCATGCAGCGACTGGCGCAGAGGCCGCACTGGATGCAGTCGAAGGAGATGCGCTTGGCCTCCTCGATGTCGCCCCGCTTGATCATGGCGATGTAGTCCATGACCTCCACGTCCATGGGGCAGATCTTGGTGCAGGCGTTGCACGCCACGCAGCGGTACAGCTCGGGGTAGAGCTGGCCCACGGCGCCGCCGTCAGCCTTGATCTCCTCCCAGTCGAAGTTCTGCCGGTTGGCCGGGTAGAACGGGATCTGGGTCAGGTACATCTTGGGCTCGACCATGGTCTGGCAGGCCAGGCCGACGTAGATGCGGTAGTCGCCCGGCTTGCGGTAGACCGTGCCACAGGCGCCGCAGATGCCGCCGCGGCAACCTGCGCCGCGGACGAACTTGTACCCCGCGTACTCCATGGCCTTCATGATGGTGAGGCTGTCGGGCACCTCGTACTTCTTCCCCATGATGAAGATGGGAATCATCTTGCTGGTAAGGCTTTCGGCCTCGGTTGTACTCATCTCAACCTCTCTTCCTTACAGGTAGCTCTTGTCACGGAGCAGCTCCGTGGACGAAGGCATGTTGTACTCGAGCCCCAGGTCATCCTGTGGCAGTCCAAGGGCGACGGCCAGGAGCTGGGTGAAATAATACGTCGGGACGCTGCCCACCGTGTCGCGACCCTCGCGCACGTCGTCCTGACGGCGGCCGAGGTTGTACTCGCAGACGGGGCAGCTCGTGGCCATGGCGTCCAGCTTGGCGTCGGTGGCGCCCTGCAGCACCGCTGCCGCGGCGCCCAGCGCCGCCGACTCGTTGGCGATGATCTGGTAGGCGCTGCAGCAGGCGGTGGACTCGGCCCACTCCACGGGGGTGGCGCCGATGGCCTTGATCAAGTCGTTGAACATCGTCGGCGTCTCGGCGGACTCGATGGCCACCTCCTTGGGGCGCAGCAGGGTGCAGCCGTAGTAGCCGCCCACCCGCAGCCCGTCGAGGGGCTTGTTCACCGCGGCGGCCAGCTTGTCCCAACCCACGTCGGTGCGCAGCAGGTCGAGGTAGTGCAGCACCTCGATGTCGCCGAAATAGTCGGTCTCCTCATCCATGAAGAGGTTGAGGGTCTTGCGCTTCTCGGCGTCTTCCTCGGTCTCCGCCTTCATGATGCGGTTGGCCCGCGCCAGCGTGTTGTAGCACATGGAGCAGAGCGTCACGAGGCGCGTGTGCCCGGCGTCCTTTGCCCGGATCAGGTCGCGCACCGGGGCGATGTGGTGGATCAGGTCGTCGTCCGAAAGGGAGAAGACTGCGCCGCAGCAGTTCCAGCGGGGCAGCTCCGTTGCCTCGATGCCCAGGGCGGACAGGCAGGCCAGCGCCGAGTCCTCGAGGTTCTTCGCTTTTGTCTTGAGCGTACAGCCCGGATAGTAGCCTAGTGTCATTACTTCACCTCAACCTGTGAACTTGCGGAAGCCGGCCACCAGCGCGGCCTGAGGCATCTCATCGATCCGCTTGATGTCCTCGGGAGCCACGAAGTTGTCGCCGGCCCTCAGAGTCAGCAGGCGCAGAGCCTCCACCACCTTGGGGATGTCGATCCCGCGGGGGCAGCGGACCTGGCATGTGTGGCAGGACGCGCAGAGGTAGGCCATCTTCTGTGAGATGACGGTATCGGCGAGACCGAGCTGAAGCATGTGCATCACCTTGCGGGTGAAGATCTCCATCTCGCCGGTCATCGGACAGCTCCCGGCGCATAGCCCGCACTGGAAGCACATGTTTGGATCCTCGCCGCTGATCTCGCGGACCTTGCGTGCCAATGGACCCTGGACGGTTTTGACAGATACTTTATACGCCATACGTACCTCGTCGTGGGTGGGTTTCTAACGGGGGGCACGCTAGCACAACAGGTCAGGGGCAGCAACGGGTTCCGGGCCAAAATCCGCTGTTAGCCTGGACTAATAAAGTACTGTAATAGCAAACTAAAATCGCCTTTGACTAACTGCGTCATGGGGCCCTCGATCCGCCGCTGAGGCCCCCCTGTTTGTGGCCTTCAGAGCGGCGTCCACGGGCGTGAATGCAGGAGCCGTCCGGTCGCCCATTGCGCCCGGCTCGAGGCGGCCTTCACACGGCAGCAGAAACGCGTGAGATCCGCGGATCGATTCCCCTCGGGACGCGAAAAAATCGCGTGTTACGCGCCGTTGGCCCCGGTGTTGCGCATGTCCATCTCGGCGCATGGACAAAAATCCAATGATTCTCATCTTTCCGACCTGGCACGCCTCCTGCTTTGTCAAGAGGCATCGACAGCGGACAGGAGAGAGTCATGAACGCACGCCCCCATAACCTGACGGTCCTCATTTCAACCCTGGTCCTCACCCTCACCCTCGCCGGGTGCGGCTACTCTCCGCCGTCGGAGACGACGGTGACCTGCCAGTCCCTGGCGCCGGGCGAAACCCCCGACGGGCTCAACACGGCTGCCTGGACGTCGGGCTGGGAGCGCCGCTACGCGGACCACCGCGGCCGGTACATCTGCAAGTACGAGAGCACCGGAGGCTGCGTGGAGACGACCGACGTTGTCCTTTATCAGTTTGCCTGCACCGACGGCCGCTGCTCTTGCGAGGTGGGGGGCACGTGGTCGGAGAAGCCCTACCGGTCCGCCCGGTTCACGGCCACGGCCAAGGAGGCCTTCACGTCCGCGGCCAGCGCCTGCGAATTCGACCACCGCCTGGCGTCCATGGAGGCGCCCCCCTCGAAGCCGGCCAGTGGCAAGCTCTACACCCTGGTCGGCGACGGCAAGCAGGCGCAGACAGACGGCAGCCAGTATGATTCCAGCCTCGACGCCCCCACCGCCGTTGCTGACGACGGTCAGGGCTCGCTGCTGGTGGCCAGCGCCGGCTCCCATCAGCTTCGCCTGGTCAAGGCCGGTCAGGTCGAGACGGTGGGTGACTCGGTGTACGGCTACGCCGACGGCAACCTGCCCACGGCCCAGTTCCAGAACGTGCGCGCCATGGTCAGCGACCGCGCGGGCAAGGTCTACCTGGCGGACAAGGTGCGCATCCGGATCATCGCCCACGGCGCCGTGCTCACCGTGGCCGGCAACGGCACCATCGGCTGTATGGACGGCCCTGCCCTGTCCGCCACCTTCGGCAAGCCCGTGGGCCTGGCCCTGAGCAAGACCGGTGCGCTGTACATCGCCGACGAGCACTGCAAGGCCGTCCGCGTGCTGGACAAGGGCGTGGTCACAACCCTGGTCGGCAACCCCGTGGGCAAGGTGCTCACCGGCCCCGTGGCGGACGTGCGCCTCAACACGGTCAAGGACGTGGCCCTCGACGGCAAGGGCCGGGTCCACGTGCTCGGAGACCACCAAGTCAAGCTCATCGAAAAGGGGCAGGTCAGCGACGTCAAGGTCGAGCAGTCCGGCAAGCTGAACCACGCCGGCAGGCTGGTGACGGACCGCCACGGCGACGTGCTGGTGGTGGCCACCAGCTTTCTCTGGAAGATGGTGGGCGGTGGGTACAAGGTGCAGGCCGCCCTCACGGACCTGCGCGACCCCCGCGGCGCGACGCTGGACAGCAAGGGCAACCTGCTCATCGCCGACCGCGCCGCCCACCGGGTGTTCACCTACCTGCCCTGACCCTCAAGCGCGAGGCTCCCGCTCTCAGGGGCCGACGTGGGCCGTGAAGATGTTGTCGGAGCTGTTGGTGGCGTCCTGATAGTTGCGGCCATCGGTCCAGACCAAGAGGGTGCTGCCAGGCCCCCGGGCCGCGACCGTCTGCTGCTGGTCCTCGTCGTAGGTCGAGACCTGGAGCACGCCCTTGACGGGACCGCCCGCCGGGTCCACCAGGCCGGCGAACAGATCCAGGGTGGTCTTGCTCACCGCGGTCTGGCTCCAGGCCAGCACGAACCGCTTGCCGTCCCAGGCCAGGGCGGGGTGCTTGACCAGCACCGCCGCGGCGTGGAGAATCTGCGGCTTCTTGGCCTTCCAGAGGGTGCCGGTGATGGTGTAGAGCAGCGGGCCCGCGTCAGCGGTGGCCTCCTCCTGCCAGGCCACGAAAAACCCCTTGGAGCCGGGAGCCACCACGGGGTTGGTCTTTATCGCGGTGCCAGAAGTGCAGCTGGACGCTCCCACGCCCTTGGCGTCCTTGCCCAGGGTGAGCCCGCAGATCTTGGCGTTGCCCGACTCCTGCCAGACCGCCAGGTACTGTTTGCCGTCGAAGGCCAGGGCCGGGTTGGCCTTTGAGACCTTGCTCGATTGCAGGCTGACGGCCGCCGGCAGGGTGCCAGGCTTGAGCAGCCGCCCCCGGAGCGTGGGCGAGAACTTGCCGATGGTCTCGTCCAGCCAGACGACCACGGCTGAAGCGCCGTCCGAGGCCAGGGCTGGCTCTCGCTGGAGTGAGCCCGGGTTGGCAATGGCCTGCAGCTTGCCCAGGGCGGCGGCGGTGCCGGGGTAGCTGACCTGCCGGCCCCAGATGGCGCTGCTCTCCCGCCACACGACCCAGTACCCCGATGAGGTGTAGGCCACGGCGGCCTGGCTCACCGGCTCGGTGCTGTTGACCACAGTGAACGGCTTGGACGGCACGACCCAGTACCCCGTCGACACCCAGGCGCCGAGGACGTCGTGTTTGAGGGTGTCGGTCCAGACCACGAGGTACCGGCCGCCGCCAAAGGCCACCGCTGGCTGGTCCTCGGTGGCGGTGCCGGTGGAGACCTGCAGCCCGTTGGGGTTCAGCAGCTTCAGCGCGCCCACCGGCACGGGCCAGTCCCCGGTGGTCGGCTTGTCGGTGGGCTGGGCCTTGTCCACGGGCTGGGCCTTGTCCACGGGCTTGCCCGTGTCCTGGGGCTTGGTCTTGTCCGCGAGCTGTGTCTTGTCCACGGGTTTGGTCTTGTCGGTGGGCTGGGGCTTGTCCTGGGGCTGGGGCTTGTCCACGGGCTTGGTCTTGTCCGCGGGCTTGCCCGTGTCGGTGGTGGCGACGTCGGGCGCCTTGCTGTCCCGGGGCGGGCCGTCCGCGCGGGGGCCGTCGGGCCGCGGCCCGTCCGGGCCGGCCTCGCGGGGCGGCTGGCCGCCACAGGCGCCGGAGACGCAGTCCTGGCTGGCGCACTCGTCGTCGAAGCGGCAGGTGGTGGTGCCAGCGGCCGTGCCCTTGCGGCAGGTGCCGCTGACACAGCTGAGGCTGCGGCACTCTCCGCGGTCGGTGCAGGTGGCGCCGTTGGCCAGGGGTTTCTGCAGCACGCATAGCTCCCGGTGGCACACGCCGCTGAGACACTGCTCGGTGGTCTCGCAGCGATAGTTGACCGGCAGCTTCACCGACCGGTCGCAGCCGGAGGTCAGCCCGGCCAATAGCACCAGAAAAATGTGGACTGCTCGCATGGCGCCCCGACGGTTACTTGCCAAAGGTGATCACTCTGGTCCGTATGTAGCTATAGATGCTGTGGTGCTTCTCCCTCCATACCAGGAGCAACCCGGCCCCATCGAAGGCCACCTCGGCCTCTTTGCCTTTGGTCGAGGTGAGGGAGATCTGCGGTCCCACGACAGCGGTGCCCTTGCCGCCGCTGGCGACGACCTTCACCTGGGCGCCCCGGACGCCGACGCCCGTGCCGTGCCAGGCCACGAAGAAGCGCCCGCTGGCGTAGGCCACTGCCGGGCTCTGCTCCGTCACCGTCGTGGCAGCCACCTTGATCGTCTTGTGGGCGACCTGCTTGGCTCCCAGGCCCGGCGTCCCCTCCACCAGCGCGCCGATGATGTCCAGGCCGGCGTTGCGCGAGTCCTGCCAGACCACCAGGTACCTGCCGCCGCCGTAGGCGACCTTCGGCCGGTCGGTGAGCCCCTTGGTGCCGCCGCTGGCCACCGTGAAGACCTTGCCGAGGAGCTTGCCGGTCTTGTCGAGGAACTGACCGTGTGCCTCGGGCGTGTACCATGACCGCCACACCGCCAGGTAGCGGGTGCCATCCGATGCCAGGCCGATGGAGGTCGAGTGTTTGGCCGGGGCCAGGGGCACGTTGACTGTGGGCCCCACGGCGCCCGTGTTGCTGACGAAGCGGCCCACGAGGGAGGTGGTGTTGGGCCCCGACAGCAACAGATAGCGGGTGCCGTCATGGGCCAGGGCGGTTGCGGAAGTCACGCTCGTGTACTTCACGGCGGGATACTGCAGCGAGCTGGGGGGCGTGAAGGCGGCGCTGTAGGTTGCGCCGCCGGCGCCGTTCCAGGCGGCGAGGTAGCCAGGCCCGTGGGAGGCGACGATGGGGGTGTCATAGGGGCTGGTGCCTGTGCCGTAGATCAAAAACGGCTTGCCCGGCGTACCGTCGGGCTGGACCACCGCGCCGTGGATGTCCTTGTCGTTTCTCCAGGCCACGAAAAAGTCCTTGGTGCCCGCGGCCACGGACATGGTGGCGGTCGCTATGGACGTGGGGGTGATGTTCCTGATCGTGCCCAGCTTGTAGCAGGCGCGTTTGTCGTGGCTGCAGGTCTTGGGGTAGCAGGCCAGCACCCCGCGGGTGTAGCCCTCGGTCTTGCAGGTCTTGCCCCCCAGCTGGGCGCCGTCGCAGACCTCGGTGGTGTCCAGCTTGCCGTTGCCGCAGGGGTTAAACGTGTCGGGCTTGGCCAGGTCGGGTGGAGATTGATCTGGCAGCGCAATCGCTCACGGTGTCGGGCTGCAGCATGTCTGGCACCTTCATGTCCGGCACCTTCATGTCCGGCACCTTCATGTCCGGCACGTTGATGTCCGGCACCATCTTGTCCGGCACCTTGCTGTCCGGCGCCTTGATGTCCGGCGCCTTGATGTCCGACACCTTGATGTCCGGCACGTTGATGTCCAGCACCTTGCTGTCCGGCACCTGCATGTCCGGCAGCGCCCGATCCGGCTTGCCGGCGTCGGGGGTGGCGTCCGGTTTACCACCGTCGGCCCCCGGCCCGCCGCACTTGCCCCAGGGGCCGCAGAAGCCGTGCCTGCACTCCACGTCGGTGATGCAGGCCTCGCCGGCCGCGCGGATGCCCTTGCGGCAGAAACCGCCCTGGCAGTTGAAGCTCTTGCAGTTGCCGTGTCCGTCGCACGGCTTGCCCTCCGCCGCCGGATCGGGGTCAGCGCACCAGTTGTTGCAGATGCCGTCGGCGCAGTCCTTGTTGGTCTTGCACTTTGAGTTGACCGGCAGGCCCGTCTCCTCGTCGGAGCACCCGGCCGCCAGCAACATCGCCACTGCAGCGCAGCATATATATGGTCGAATCTCGCTCACCTCTAATTAACCTCGCGTGCGCAGCGGAAGCCCACGTGGGGCTGGGCCCCGGTGCCCTTGCGCCGCACGAACAGGCGGTGGAAGCACTTGTCATGACGAAAATCGCCGCCGCGGATCACGCCGGCGTTGCTCTGGTCCTTGGCGGGTGCGGCCTTGTAGGCGCCGCCGTCCTCGCACAGCACCAGGGACAGCGGCGAACAGCTCTTGACGCACTTTGCCGGGCAGTCCTTTTTGCCGGCGGGGCACTCGTCGTCCTTCTTGCATTCTGTGCAGCGGGAGCCCTGGGTCTGGCAGGCGGGCCCGTAGCCCACGGCGCCGGCGCAGTGGCTGTACAGGCTCCAGTCGTCATGCACCCACTCGGCCACGTTGGAGGCCATGTTGCGCAGGCCGTGGGCCGTGACGTCGGCCCTGGAGTAGTCCACCCGCGGCGGCAGGGTGGCGCAGTCCCGGGTCACGGCGTAGCGGGCCTCGCCGGCGGTGCAGGCCGAGTCGATGTCGCCGCCCCAGGGGAAGACGCGCTCCTCGGTGTCCGACGGCAGGCCCAGGCGCGCGGCCCGCTCCCACTGGGCCTCGGTGGGCAGGGTGCGCCCAAGCCACTGGCAGTAGGTCCGGGCCTGAGCCCGGGTGACGTTGACCACCGGGTGGCGGTCGTACTCCAGCTCGCCCCAGTAGTCCTGGCCGTCCACCTCGGCGCTGGCCGGCTCGCTGCACGGCCCCACAGCGATGCAGTAGCGGTACTGGGCGTTGGTCACCTCGTGCTCGTCGATGTCGAAGTCGGCCAGGCCCTTGACCGTTGCCCGGGGCGCCCAGGTCAGGTGCTGGAGCCAGTTCAGGGGGTTGGCGGTCTTCTCCATGGCGTCGCAGCGCTGGGGACGGTCCGTGCCCTGGCAGCGAAGCTTTTTCTGACCGGCCCCGATCTGGAAGGTGCCGCCGCGGAGGCGGAGCAGGCGCGTGACCTCGGGATGCTCCACGGGCTCGTAGCAGCCAGCCAGCGCCAGGGCGGCCAGGCCGATGAGGCAAGGCCGCTTCAAAAGCGCACCCCGAAGGTGGCGGCCGCGCCGCCGGGCAGCGGCGACACAACGGCGGTGGTCCGCACCGGCTCGTCCCGACCGCTGGAGAGGTAGAGGTAGAGGCAGGCCCCGGCCGCCGCGGCCAGGGTGCCGGCGACCACGTGCCCCGCCACCGACACGTCGCGGGCGTCGTGGTACGACTCGGTGTGGCTGAACTGGCGGTTGGCCTCCACGTTGTAGGCGATGGCCACGGCCTCGGCGCCGGCGGCCAGAGCCAAAACGCCGATGGTGGCCACCAGCCAGCCCGAGCTGCGCCGCCGCTCGGTGATGGGCCGCAGGGCCACCTTCACCGCCACCGACTGGCCCGCCGTGACCACCACCTTGCCGCGCCAGGTGTGGAAACCGTCGGCCTCCACACGCACCTCGTGCTCGCCGGCCGTGACCTTGATCGGCCGGGCCAGGGGGGTCATGGCCCGGGGCGCGTCGTCCACCAGGATCTGGGCCCGGCTGACCAGCACGCCGAGCACCCGGATGTGCCCCGTGGGCGAGGTGGCCAGCCGCCGCTGCTCCTCTTTTTTCATGGCCTCCTGCAGCGTACGGATGTGCCCCTGCACCTCGGCGAGGTAGGCCACCGGCTTGTCAGGGTAGAGCCGTCACCACTGGGTCAGGTAGAGCTTGTAGAAAAAGAGCGCCTTCTTGTGCCGGCGCATGTTGCGGTGGCACTGGGCCATGTTGATGGTCACGCTCGGGTGCTTGATGTGGCGCGCCGCCTCCTGGAAGGCGATCAGGGCGGCGCCGAACTTGCCCTGGCGGTAGAGCGTCTGGCCCTGGACGAAGGCGGCCCGGGCCCGGGTCCTGGCGTCGTCGGCCTGCGCCACGAGCGGCGTCAGCAACAGCGTCCAGACCACCAATACACGCAACGTCAACGACATGCAGAAAAATCATAGTTGTTACAGGGTGTTTACAAGGCTCAGCCGGGGGGCAGGTCGGCCAGGTCCTCGCCCAGGGGCTTCTTCGGCCTCGGCCTGGGGGCGACCTTGGGTCGGGGCGCGGGCACAGGCGGCTTCACCTTGGGCACCGGCGGTGGCGCCACCTTCGGCTCGGGCGGCGGCTTCGGCTTCGGCGCCGGCGGAGTCTTGGGTACCTCGCCGAGGTTGGCTCCCAGGGGCGGCTTCGGCTTCTTGCGCCGCTTGCGCCGGCCCTTACGCCGCTTGACCCTGGCCACCGGGGCTGCTGCGACGCCGGCGTCGGGCGTCGCGACCCTGGCCGCAGGAGCTGGCGCGTTGGCGGTTGCCGGCGCAGGCGTTGGAGTCTTGGCAGCGGCCGGCGCAGGGGATTGCGGCGCCACGGGCCGGCCGGCCGGTGCAGACGCTGCCGGAGCGGGCTTCACGGCTCCCGGCGTGGTGATGCCAGGGTCCTCGTCGGTGGGCCCCCGCAGGGCGATGACGCCGACGACGCCGGCCAGCAGCACCGCCACGGCGCCCGCCGCCAGACTGCGGCAGAGCCCCGCGGACGGGCTCCGCCGGCACGTGCTCGCCGGTGGCCGAGGAGTAGGTGGAGTGGCGCAGGTGCTCCGGCGACCCCGGGGCTCCGGTGGGGTCCTCGGCTTTGTCCTCCTGCGGGCCCGGTGCGTCTGCCTCACCGGTGGCCGCGGACACCACGGCGATGGGCTGGCGCACGCCGGGGGCGCTCTTTTTGCTCACGGGCGCGCCGGCCTCCATGGCGGCCGAATCCTGGGTCGCGTCCAGGGCCTCCCGCTCCGGCGTACCCTCCCCCGTGGGTCCGAGCATGGTGTCGCCGGTGGCCAGGTCGTCGGCGTCCAAACCCCTGATCGGCGCCGGTGGCCCGGTAAGGACCGAGGCGGCCGTCTCGGCCAGCCCGAGCTGCTGCAGGCTCACGGGTGAGTCGCCCGCCCCCTCGTGGTCTACCGCCTGGCCCAGGGCCTTTACCAGCTCGGTGACCGAGTCGTAGCGGTCCTCCATCTTCTTGGCCATGGCCTTGCTGATCACGCGGTCGAAGGCATCGGGCAGGCTGGGGTTGTGGGCCGTCACCGGCTCCTGCTGGTGGTGGACCACCTGGTAGATCACCCCCTGCAGGGTGGGGGCCTCGAAGGGCATCTTGCCGGTGAGCCCGTGGTAGCAGATGCTGCCCATGGCGAAGATGTCGGTGTAGTGGTCGATGGTCTTGACCAGCCCCGACGCCTGCTCCGGCGACATGTAAAAGGGCGAGCCGAGGAGGGAGTGGTCCCTGGTGAGCACCAAGGCGCTGTGGCGGATCTTGCTGATGCCGAAGTCCAGCACCTTGGCCAGGGGCTTGTCCGTGCCGGTGTCCACCAAGAAGATGTTCTCCGGCTTCATGTCCCGGTGCACGATGTCCTTGTCGTGGGCCGCCTGCAGGCCGCTGGCCACCTGCTCCATTAGCCGGTGCAGCTCCCGGGGCGCCAGGGGACCGGCCCGGCGCAGGCGGTCGCCCATGTTCTCGCCCTCGAGAAACTCCATGACCATGTACTGGCGGCCGTCTTCGGTCTCGTGAAAGTCGATGACGTTGACGATGTGGGGGTGGCCCAGCTCCGAGGTGATCTCCGCCTCCCGGCGGAAGCGGGCGAACAGCTCCTTGGCCTCGGCCGCCTCGGGGCGCAGCACCTTGATGGCGAAGCGCTTGCGCTTGAGCCGCGCGTGCACCGCCTCGTAGACCGCGCCCATGCCGCCCTGGTCCAGCTTGCGGGTCAGGCGGTAGGTGTCGTTGAGCACCTCACCGACGATATCCTTGGTCTTGCTCACGGCTTCTTGAATTCTAGGGCGACCAGCCCGGATACGCAACTTGATGGAGCACGCGCCAGCCGCCGCAGGGCCTGTTAGCCTCGCCTAATAAACGCATGGGCAAACAAACAAAAACCGCCTAAAACTAACACCTTCGATCATCTGCACCCCCTGTTGACCCTCCCCTGCCCCGTGCGTATAGTGCGCCCGAAATTGTCCTGAAATCCACTTCCACGGAGGAGGAACCATCGTGGCAGACGACAAGAAAATCCTGGTAGTCGGAGGCGGAATGGCCGGGATCACGGCAGCCCTTGAAGCTGCCGAGGTGGGCCAACCCGTCATCCTCGTCGAACGGAACCCTTACCTGGGCGGACGAGTAGCGCAGATGTACCGCTACTTCCCCAAACTGTGCCCCCCCAGCTGCGGGCTCGAGATCAACTACAAGCGGATCAAGAGCAACCCGCGCCTGACGGTCAAGACCATGACAGAGGTGGCGGCGGTCAGCGGCGAGGAGGGCGCCTTCGAGGTCGAGCTGAAGACCAGCCCGCGCTTCGTCAACGACAAGTGCACCAACTGCGGTGGCTGCACCGAGGCCTGTGAGATGGAGGTGGACAACCCCTTCAACTACGGCATGGACAGGATGAAGGCGGCCTACCTGCCGCACAAGAACGCCTTCCCGATGCAGCGCGCGCTGCACCCGGAGCTGGCGGCCTCGGACGAGGCGGCCAAGGTCAAGGACGCCTGTAAGTACGGCGCCATCAACCTCGACGACGCCGAGCGCAGCGAGACCGTGCAGGTGGCGTCCATCGTCTGGGCCACCGGCTGGGACCCCTTCCAGCCCCAAGAAATTGAGTACTACAAGTTCGGCCAGGCCAGGAACGTGGTGACCAACGTCATGTTCGAGCGCATCTGCGCCGAGGACGGCCCCACCGCGGGCAAGATCCAGCGCCCCTCGGACGGCGAGGCGCCCAGGCACATCGTCTTCGTGCAGTGCGCCGGCAGCCGCGACGAAAACCACCTGGCCTACTGCTCGGGGGTCTGCTGTCTGGCCTCGCTCAAGCAGGCGACCTACGTGCGCGAGCAGCTGCCCGAGACCAAAGTCACGGTCTGCTTCATCGACATCCGCACGCCCGACCGCCTGGAGGACTTCTACGCCAAGGTCCAGGCCGACGACGGCGTGACCTTCATCAAATCCAAGATCGCCGACATCACCGAGGACGCCCATGGCGGCGAGCTGAGGGTGCACGGCGAGGACACGCTGGCCGGCAAGCGCCTGGACACCACCGCCGACATGGTGGTGCTGGCCACGGGCCTGGTCCCCAACGGGGTGCCCGCCGAGCTGGCGGCCGACGACTACGGCTTCCTCCTGGGTGACCAGCCGGCCGGGCACTTCCCTGCGGGCTGCGTCATGCAACCGGTCGAGGTCTCGTCCACGGTACAGGACGGCACCGCGGCCGCTCTTCGAGCCATTCAGGCAGCGAGGTAAGACCATGGCAGACAAAAAAATCGCTACCTATATCTGTACGGGCTGCGGCATCGCCGACGCCCTGGACATCGACGCCCTCGCCAAGGAGGCCGAGGGGACCTGCAAGACCCACGAGGCCCTCTGCGGCGAGGAAGGCCTGGCCATCATGCGCCAGGACGTGGCCGACGACGGCGTGACCAACGCGCTGGTGGTGGCCTGCTCCGCCCGCGCCAAGCAGCAGGAGTTCAACAGCGTCGAGGGCCTGATCTGCGAGCGCGTCAACGTGCGCGAGGGCGTGGTCTGGGTCATGGGCGAAGTGGAGGACGAGGAGGACCGCCAGTGGATCGCCGAGGACTACCTGCGCATGGGCATCGCCCGGGCCAAGAAGGTGGTGCCGGCCGAGCCCTTCGACGAGGGTGACTTCTACAAGGACATCATGGTCGTCGGCGGCGGCACCGCCGGCATGACTGCGGCCCTGGAGGTGGCCCGCGCCGGCTACAAGGTGACGCTGCTGGAGAAGGGCGACGCCCTGGGCGGCCACGCGGCCACCCTGCTCAAGGACATCCCGAGCAAGCCGCCCTACCGCGACCTGGAGGACACCGGCGTCGAGGCGCTGATGGACGCGGTCAAGATCCACGACAACATCCTCGTGCTGCTCGGCGCCGAGATAATCAAGACCGTGGGCGCCCCCTGCAAGTTCGAGGTCGAGGTCAACTCCGCCGGCAAGGTGGAGACCAAGCTCAAGATCGGCGCCATCGTCCTGGCCACGGGCGCCACGCCCTACGACCCGGAAAAGCTCGGCCACCTCGGCTACGGCCAGCACGAGGACGTGGTCACGGCCGGTCAGTTCGAGGCCATGGCCAAGGCCGGCAAGATCGCCCGGCCGTCGGACGGCGCGCCCGCGAGGAACGTGCTTTTCATGCAGTGCGCCGGCAGCCGCGACGCCGAGCACCTGGCCTACTGCTCCTCGGAGTGCTGCAACACCACGCTCAAGCAGGCGACCTATCTCAAGGAGGGCGACGCCGACGCCCAGGCCTACATCCTCTACAAGGACATCAGGACCCCGGGCCAGGGCGAGGAGTTCTACCGCAAGGTCCAGCAGGACGGCGCGGTGTTCATCCGCGGTGAGCTCAAGGAGGTCAGCAAGCCCAACGGCAAGCTGTCGGTCAACGCTTACAACGCCCTGCTCGAAGACGACGTCGAGATCGCCGACCTCGACATGGTGGTGCTGGCCACCGGCATGGTCTCCTCCAACCTCATGGAGGGGGAGTCGGTGGAGCCCCTCGAGGGCGAGGCCTTGCAGACGCCGAAGATCCTCAAGCTCGACTACCGGCAGGGGCCCGAGGTGCCGAACCTCAAGTACGGCTCGCCGGACAGCCACTTCATCTGCTTCCCCTACGAGACGCGCCGCACCGGCATCTACGCCTGCGGCACGGTGCGCCGGGCCATGGACCTCAACGCCGCCAGGCGTGACGCCACGGGCGCCGCGCTCAAGGCGATCCAGGCGGTGGAGGCCATCTCCCGCGGCGAGGCGGTGCACCCGCGCGCAGGGGACCAGACCCACCCCGAGTTCTTCATGCAGCGCTGCACCCAGTGCAAGCGGTGCACCGAAGAGTGCCCCTTCGGCGCGATCAACGAGGACGAGAAGGCCAACCCGCTACCCAACCCGACGCGCTGCCGTCGCTGCGGCGTGTGCATGGGCGCCTGCCCCGAGCGCATCATCAGCTTCAAGAACTACGCCGTGGACCAGTACACCGACATGATCGCCTCCATCGAGGTGCCGGACGAGGACGAGGAGAAGCCGGCGGTGGTGGCCTTCATCTGCGAAAACGACGCGCACCCCGTGCTGGACAGCCTGGCGATGAAGCGGGTTCAGATGAACCCGTATATCCGCTGGATGACGCTGCGCTGCATGGGCGGCACGAACCTGGTCTGGGTCGCCGAGGCGCTGTCCAAGGGCATCGACGGCGTGCTGTTTTTCGGTTGCAAGCACGGTGACGATAACCAGTGCCACTTCATCAAGGGCGCGGAGCTGTGCGACACCCGCCTGAGCAAGGTGCAGGAGACTTTGGACCGCCTGATGCTGGAGTCCGACCGCGTGCGCTTCGAACAGATCTCCATGTCCGACGCGGACAAGGTGCCCGGCATAATCGACGAGTTCTTCGAGACCCTCGAGGACGTGGGCCCCAACCCCTACAAGGGCTTCTAACGGCCCTTATCTCTCCCCCCGCAAAAAAATCCAGGCTGGATAGAAAAATCTACTTTTTTACCGGGGCAACGGGGCGAGGGCCATTTCGCTTCCTCTTTTTCGCCAACCTGCTATTTTCCCTGCTCGGATGTTCAAGCGCCTGCGCAAGTGGATCCGGGACCTGGCCGGCCTGGACGACACGCCCCACAAGATCGCCCTCGGCTTCGCCCTGGGCATCTTCATCGGCTTCGTGCCGGTGATGGGCATTCAGATGGCGGTGGTGCTGCCCTTCGCCCTGGCCTTTCGTGGCAACAAGGCGGCCGCCATCAGCGGCGTCTGGATCACCAACCCCCTCACCGTGATCCCGATCTATTACATCAACTACATCGTCGGCCTGTGGGTCACGCCCTACGACTACATGGCCTGGGACGACTTTTCGGCCAAGTTCGCCAACATCGACACCACCAGCTTCCTCAAGCTGGGGGCCGACCTGCTGGTGCCGCTGTTTGTGGGCGGCACCGTGCTCGGCGTCGTGCTAGGTATCCCCACCTACTTCGCCACCAAGACCTTCATCATCCGCTTCCGTGAAAAACGGCAGGAGCGCAAGGAGAGGAAGGAGCACGATGCGGAGGATGGTAAGATAGGCGAAGACGAAGACAAAGACGAAGACGAGTAGCCTCGAGGACCCATGAACGATCCATCCAATCCCAACGGACTTCCACCTCCCGGGCCGCCGCCGCCGGGCCACCAGCCGCAGCACCCCGGGCAAGCTCCTCCCGGCTGGCAGCCGCCGCCGGACGCGCAGCCACCCGGACCGCAGCAGCCTGGCGCCCAGCCGCCCGGAGCGCCGCCGCCTGGCGCGTCTCCCTACGGGCCGCCCCCCGGGGGCCCGCCTCATGCACCGCCGGGCTCGCCCTACGGACCGCCGCCGGGCTACCCCGGCCCGGGCATGCCGTACCTGCCGCCGCGCCCCAACATCCCCATCTGGGGCGGGACCATCGCGGCGCTGGTGCTCTCCATCGCCTGCTTCCTCTGCCTCGGCCCCCTGGGCAGCATCCCGGGGCTGGTGCTCGGCATCATCTCGCTGAACAAGATCAAGCAGGCGCCCGACCTCTACGGCGGCAAGGGTATGGCCATCGCGGCCACGGTGATAGGCGCCGTGGGCTCGCTGATCTGGCTCGCCTACCTCGGCATCCTGGTGGTGGCCATGATCGCCGGCCACACGCGCTGATCTAGATCCTGACAGATGTCCACCGCCCAGCTCCTGGAGGCGATCCGCGCGGGCAAGACGCGCAAGGCGCTCGGGCTGCTGGTCAGGGTGTCCGCGGACCGGGCCGGCGCCGAGGGGCAGTCTCCGCTGGAGGTGGCCGCCGCCCTGGGGCGCACCCGCGTGGTGCAGGAGCTGCTCCGGCGAGGTGCCGATGCAGACGGGCCCGCCGGCCAGCGGCCGCCGCTGTGCTGCGCCGCCGGCGCGGGCAAGCACGAGGTGGTGCAGCTGCTGCTGCAGGGCGGGGCAGCGGTGGACTGTGCCTGCGGACACGGGTGGACGCCGCTTTTTTCTGCTGTGTTGGGCGGTCATCGGCAGGCCGCCGGCGTGCTGCTGCGACACGGCGCCGACGCCGGCCGCGCGGACGCCGACGGACGCACGCCGCTGATGGCCGCGGTGATCGCGGGAGACCGGCGCATGGTGACCGCGCTGTTGGAGCATGGCGCGGACGCGGCGTACGAGAGCCCCTTCGGTGAGAGCGCGCTGTGCGCGGCTGACCGCATGGGTCACGTGGGCCTGGTGCGGCTGCTGGAGCAGCGGGGCGCCACGCTGCAGCGAGTGGATTTTCTGCCCCTGGAGCCGCCCGGCGTCCAGCGGCTGCGCGGCGAGCTGGGTGAGCTGTTCCGCCTGGAGACGCGCACCTTCCCCGACGAGGAGCTGGCCGGGAATCGCAGCCGCCTGCTCAACCACCTGATGGTGCACCTCGGCCTGCACGGCATCGACGACCACTGGCGGCGGCTGGATCCCGGGGCCTGCCTCCAGCTGCTGGAGCACCTGCTGACCCGCGACCTGGTCCACGACGCGCCGCTGCACGACGCGGCCTCCGCCCGCCGCCTGGCCGGCGACCTGCTGGATCTGGTGCGCCCCGACGAGCCCGAGCCGTACACCAGCGCGGGGTGGGACGGGGAGCGCGTGGGCTCCTGGTCCTCCGTGGGCGGCGCCACCTTCGAGGTCGCCGTGGTGATCCTCGGCGGCCCGCGGGCGGTGATCCTCTACACGGGCCAGGAGGACTGACGGTCACAAAGCAGTTCGCGAACACCGGGCGATCTGCTCGTTTACGAATTGCTCTAAAGCGGTTTGTTGGACATCACCAGCCCGTCCTTGCCCACGGCAACAGATGACATCGGCGCAATGTAGCACAACGACGTTCAGCATCGTTGGCCGCGGCGCTGGTGTATCATGCCCGCATGTCGCTGCACGACGACAAGGAGCGCTACCTGCGCGAGCGGCTGGAGCAGGCCAACTTTCATGGCAGCGGTTTCGCCATCATGACCAACGAGGAGCGCTGGCTCCGCGGGCGGGTGGACAGCGGCACCTTCAGGGGCAACATGAACATGCTGACGGTGCACCTGCGCTCGCTGACGGTCGGCGAGAACCGGGCCTGGGCCCAGGTGCTGCAGGGCCTGGTGGAGCAGCGAGACCTGCTGGCGGTGCTGGTGGCCTCGATCATGCGTGACGTGCTGGATCGGCTTGCCCTGCCCGGCCTGGCGCAGGCCCTCGAGCGGGCCGTGGCCCAAGATCCGCTGGCCGCCCTGGCCCACGACCTGCTGCTGCCGGAGCGTCACCGCGAGGTGGTGGAGCGGCTGGCCAGCCAGCAGCCACCGCCGCTGATGCTGACCCTGGTGGCCTTCGTGCCAGTGACTCTCTCTCTGGCCCGCCGGCGCAAGGCGCGCCTGCACGACGTGGCCCGGGTGCTGCTGGCCCTGGACGCCTACGGTGAGGAGGCGGCGCTGCACCTGCTGGCCAGCGAGAGCCCCCGCGCGGTGCCCTACGGCGACCAGCTGGCCTGCGGCCTGCTTCTGGACCTGCTGCCGGCAAGCGGCCTGAGCTCTCTGCTGCGCCAGGTGTTCAGGCCGGGCGAGGAGCCCCACGCGGCGCAGGGGCTCGGGCTACAGCTGGCCCTGGCCGAGGCCCTGCGCCACTGCCGGCGAGAGGATCTGGTCTACCTGCTGACGCGGGCCATGCTGCGGATGGACCGCAGGGCGCGCGGCGTGCTGGCCGAGGCGCTGAGGGGCAAGCAGGCACGACCCTGTCGCCTGACCCTGGCAGAGGCTGAGCTGGACCAGGCCGTGGAGCTGCTGCGGGCGGAGTGGGTCCCCGACTGCGCCCGGCTCGAGCTGCTCAACGCGGCCCTGGGTGCGTCCGGCATGGGCGAGCCTGTGCTCGAGCGACTGTTGCAGGCTGTGCCGCACACGGTGCAGCTGGACCGCCTGCTGCTGGACGCGGTTCTCGAGCGGCTGCCCAACGAGCACCTCCCCCTGCCCCGGTCCGTGGACCTGGTCCGCCTGGAGCCGGTGGTCTTCTCCGCGCTGGACCGCGTGCTCAGCGCAGATCTTCCCCGCTGCCTCGGCCGCCTGGCCCTGGTGGTTCAGCGCCACGAGGCCTGGCGTGGGCCGATGACGAGCGCGCTGACGCCGCTGCTGACCCACCCCCACGAGCCGGTGGTGCTGGCCGCTCTGGACGCCTGCGCCCTGCTCCGCCCCCCGGGGCTGGAGCGCAGGGTGCGGACCCTGGCCCTGTCGGCGGGCGGCGAGGTGGCCCGGGCCGCCAGGGAGGCGCTGATGGCCCTGGAGGGGCGCGACGCCCTGGTGCAGCAGGTGGAGGCGCTGCTGCAGGGTCCCACCGGTCAGGCCGCGGAGCTGAGCGCGGACCGGTTGGTTGCCACGCTGGTGCAGCTGTTGGCCTCGCTGCGCCCGCTGCACGCGCGCACCGCCGAGGAGCTGCAGTCCCGTGCCGCGATGACGCTGTCGCACCACCCCAAGCTGCTGGCAGCCCTGGCGGAGAACGCGGCCGGGGAGCCCGAGGCCATGCAGCTGCTGAGGGCGGTGGCCCGGGCGGTGGGCTCTGCCCCCGCGTTGACCCGGGTGCTGGCCGGGCTCTGCCCCCTGCTCTCACGCGCCCCGCTGCGCCCGCTGGTGGAGCAGGCCCTGGCGCAGATGCCCGTGGTGGAGGAGTTGGTGGAGCCGTCCCACGAGCTGCAGGCCCTGTGCGCCACCCACGACGCCGGGCAGGCGCTGGCGAGCCTGTGGTCCGCCCTCGGCCGCCCCCGGGCGCGCAAGGGTTGGGAGCAGATGATGGTGCAGGAGCCGTCGGGGCTGATGGACGCCCTCTCGGACCGGGCCCTGGGGCAGTTCGGCGTCTGGCTGCTCGACCGCGACGTCGACGACAACGCGCGGGGCCTGACCCTGCTGGAGAGTCTGGACCTGGCAGGACGGCTGGACAGCGACGGCGCGCTGCAGCGCCTGCTGACCGTGCTGGTGCGCCTGGTGGAGGAGGGCGGCCCGGCGGGTCAGCGAGCCCTGCGCCTGGCCCGGCGTGTGCGCAAGCGCGTGGGCCAGCCCGCCGCGGGCCAGGGCCCCTACCGCGGCGGCGGCGACCTCAAGGACCTGGACCGCAAGCTGGAGCGCGCGGCGGACCGCCGGCAGGAGGGCTCACCTCTGACAATGGCGGCGGAGCTGAGCCGCTCCCTCAAGGGCGCCGTGGAGGAGGGCGCGGCCGCCCTGGACGAGGTGCTCGACCCGCTGGTGGCCCGACGCGCCGACTGGGCCATCGCCCCCATCGTGGACCTGCTGGCGGCCTCCCCGGGGGGCAAGCTGCAGCGACGCCTGGAGCGGACGCTGGCGGCCCTGGAAGTGTTTCAGCCGCGCAGTCGACTCGTCTGCCTGGGCTGCCTGTCCCCCTTCGAGGAGCGGACTCAACGCACGGGCCTCCTCTCCCGGGTGAGCTACCAGGCTTGCGGGCGTTGCCGGCAGAGCGGCCACTACGAGGCGGGCATCCACCAGGTGGTGCTGGAGGTGAACAACACGCCCCGGGACCACTGGTACCGCAGATTGGACGGGGATCAGCTCTGGCTGGATTGGCGCCAGTGCGTGCTGCGAGACCAGCGCGTCTGCCACGTGGACGAGGTGGCGCTCTACACCACGGACCGCCACAACGTGGAGTGGTTTCGCGCCTGGTACACCCAGGCAGGCGGAGCGTGGGATCAGAAGGAGCGCGGGCCCCTGCTGCGCGTGATGGGCGGTCAGCTCGCCCCGGACCTGCTGGAGCAGCTCCTGCCGCTGTTCAACGTCGTCAATTAATTCGGGGCCAGCTGCTAAACGGCCGGTCCCGATTCGGTGATCAACACGCCATCGCTTTCGTTGCGGCGGGCTTCAGGCTACAGGCTGCAGGCTACGAGGCCATCTTTCGCCAG
>PVBE010552359.1_pt1 | contig 26748 bp, 15 predicted proteins | sample 1631181 | NCBI WGS metagenome assembly PVBE01 (sample SAMN08397723, study PRJNA350692) | Marine metagenome, whole genome shotgun sequencing project. | isolation source: water | place: Pacific Ocean | collected 2012-04
ATGTTGAAGCCCCTGCGATCCTTGGGATAAGGGTAGTCGGCCAGTTCATCGTTCTCGAAGCGGTCGACCCAGAAGTTGTTGTTCATGTCCACGCCATAGAGGAATTCCGGCCGATCGACACGATGACGCAGGAAGGGTTCTTCGTAGTCGGGGATCTGGTTGCTGAGGAAGCGATTGTCGTTCTGGTTGAAGTCGGAGATGAGGTCGTTGTTCTCATCCCAGCCGGGGAACACCGTGGGATCGCCGGCCTGCCAGTCCTTGCGAACCCAGTCCGGGAACTGATCCTGGTCGTCGTTGTCCTCCACCAACTCGACGACGTGGATGCGCTTGTCCTCGTAGTCGATGAAGCCATCCCCCTGAGTCGTGAAGGTGGAGGTGGAGTAACGGGGGTCCATGCTGTAGGCCTCGCCCCAGAGGAACCACGGATACTGTTGGCGCGACAGGTTGAGCATCCAGGCCTCGGCGGCGCGATCACCCCCGATCCCGGACGAGGACGCGTGTTTACTCGTGACCACATTCGGGAACTTGCGGTAGTTGTGGTTGAGGACGAACTCGCCGTACAGATCGAACCCCGCCATGTCCTTCAGCTCCAGCGTGGTCCCCCAGAGCTGGGTGGCCGTGGGCAGACCGTACTCGAAGGAGACGACACGCAGATTCGTGTTGTCCCGGACATTGTCGTCGGCCTGGGCAACCAGCAGCAGGACGGAGTCGTCGGACTGGTTGAGCTGATTGTCGGAGGTCATCCACACCTGATAGTCGTTGCCCAGCACATAGCGAAACTCGACGGCGGTAATCTCCTCCTTCGAGCCGCTGGCGCGGTTGACGAAGCTCGGGCTGTCGAAATCGTAGCGCAGGCGGATCTCTTCGATGCCGTCGGCGGCAAGGAAACCCTCGCGAATGAAGCCTCCCTCGATGACGGGTTCGAAGCGAATCTGTTTGCCACGGTCAACCGTGCCGTCGGCATAGGTGATGACGATGTCAGAGCCAGCGCGGAAGAAGGCGGCCCCGCCGATGCCGTCCTCCGGGGAGTCGTCGCGCAGAACCACCTCGATGACGGACAACGTCTTGTTCTGATCCACCGTGAGCTCGCCAGAGACCGGATTGCCCGTGAACCCGTCGATGAGTGTGTTCGACTGGTGGGAGTTGACGCCGGTGAAGCCGACGGTGGCAAAGTCGCCCACGTCGACGGTAAAGCGGCCACCGACGAGGGAGGTCTGGTTGGTTACCAGAGACTCCTGGTCGTTCGTGCTGTTGCCGCCGGGACGGCTGAGGCGGGAATAGATGATCGTGCCCTGGTACTTGTCGGCGGCGTAATCGAACTGGACGCCGTCCCATTGAGGCTTGGAGAACGTCATGGGGGTCAACGTGGTGCGGATCTTGTTGCCCATGGTCAGAGCGTAGTGATGCTGCCCCTTTGAATCGCTGGAGATCAGGACACCGCTGAACCAACCGTTGAACTTGCTGCTCTTGAGCACGGAGGAGCCGAACTGGCTGGGCTGGGACTGGGAGTTGTTGAAGATCAGCCAGCCCTTGGTGACGAAGTTGCCGTAGAGGTCGTAGTAGTAGTCTCCCTCGAGGGTGACGTTGACATACTTCTCGTAGTGATCACGGGCGTAGTTGGAGTACTCCCACTGACGCCAGCGATACTGGTTGAATAACTCCTGGGGGACATACCAGCGGCGTACAGCCGGGTCGAGGGCATCGTGCATCACCCCGGGGCCTTGAGGGCGGAAGGAGACTTCCCCGCCACGCTCCACGGACCCGAGCCTCGAGCCGTAGCTTTGCCCGGACGCCGGCGGAGCAGCGGCAAGGATGCCGAGCCCGCAGACGATCGATCGCCAAGAATTCCTGAACCTCACCGCCACAGGTTTCCTCCTCTGTTTCTCATACTCACAGTTCAGTAGGCGACACCCACGGGCCGCACGATCGTCTTCCCGGCCGTGTCGCTGTCTACGTCCAGTTCGGTTCTGACAAGGTAGATGCCGGGAGGTACAAGGTTGCCCTGATCGTCACGGCCATCCCACGGGATGGTCTGAGCCCCGGCGTTGACGATGCGCTCATCACGCCACACAAGGCGTCCGGCAAGGGTGTAGACGGCGACCTCAAGAAGGCGGGAATCGCTGATCTGGAATACCGACAGGCCGACCTCGGTCTGATCGTTGATGCCGTCGCCATTCGGTGTGAAGGGGTTGGGGGTGAGGGTCAGCCCCCGCACGGCACTGTCCTGCAGCGGCACCGAGAGTGACAGCGAGTTGGACTCCAGCCCGGAACCCGCGTCCCCCGCCTCCACCCTCTGCCAGGGAGCCTCGGCTTCCGAACCACCTCCGGTCTGGCGCACGGCGATTTCGACCGTCGTGCCATTGAGGAACACGGGAGCCTGGAAGCGAACCTTCACCTTGGGCCCCGGTCCGATCACGCGGCCTCGCTCGCTGCCGGCCAGGCCGCCGTAGCCGTCGGCATCGAGGGAGTCACCCAGACTGTCGAAAGGAAACTGGGCGCCGTCGCCGCCAAGGATGCGGAAATACCGGACCGGGCCCTGGTCCGACGCCTCGAGAGCCTCCCAGGCGGCTTGATCTACCTCGGCCAGCACGCCGCTGGACAGACGTTGAAAGTACAGCACATCCCCCTTCTCATCCTCGTCGAGCAGGCCCCACGAGGGAGCGCTCAGAGGGAGGCCTTCCTGGGTGACCGGAACCTGCTCGCCTTTAACGGTGACCCGATGGTAGATACGGCTCGTATCGGGCAGCAGATTGACCTCGTTCGGTACGCGGACCCAGATGGAGTCGGCTCTCTGCTGCAGAACCGTAAGCGACCTGCCGTCAGCGTCGACGTAGGCGTCACCGGCATCACGAAGGAACCGGTGCGGACCACTGGCGGCCCCATCGTCGATTTCCAGATCGAGTAGCTCCATGCGCCCCGAGGCCGGCATGGAGAGAAGAATCTCGTCGAATCCGAGGCTCCGTACCGGACTTGAGATGAAATTGGGCTGCATGAAGACGGCAAACGTATCGAGAACTCCGGCACGCGGTACGTCCGTGGGTACGATCTCGGCTAGGATCCGTTCGGCCACCGGCTTCAGAAGCTCGATTCTGATCGAGTCGATCGCGGCGGCGGCGTTGCGGTCCGTCGTCGTCATGCGTACCTGGAACTGCATGAATCGACGCAGGCCGGGAGAGGTTACACGCTGGCCCGGCTCGACGTACGCACGGCTCCACGAGGACCATCCCGCGGTGGGCACGAGCGTCGTGTCCGCGGGACCCTTGAAGCTGCCCAGCAGATTCCTCCAGGAATCGTAGGCGATCTCCTGGCCGTCACGGTCGAAGTAACGGATGATCTTGCCGAGCAGATCACCGGAGCGCGTGCGAATCTCCAGCGTTGTTCCCGGTGGCGTCTCGCCCTGCCATTCGATCGTGCCAAAGTGACGCGGCTCGGGGATTTCGACGAGATCGGAGGTGAACTGGACCTCCGCGGGATAGCCGCTGGAGAACAACTGGTACTCGGCGATGTTGGGACCCGTGTTGTACCCCCCCCGGCGGTTGGGGTCGACGGAGACCACGGTCATCTCGAGAAAACGAAGAGGCTTCGGATTCGAGTAGGAGTCGAGAATGTGGACGAAGCGGTCGACGCTGTTGTCCTCGCGGCTGCGGGAACTGAGGCGCGTCCACTTGATGCGGCCGTTGGTATCGCGGGAGCCGTCGGAGCCGCGCACGATATACCCGTCGATGAAAGGCCGGGGTCGCGAGGCCGAGGTGCGCATGGCGTCAAGCCAGAAAGTTGCCCCCATGTCGACGGTCAGCACGCCGCGTTCGATGGTGGGTGAGAACACCAGGTGCAGGAAGTTTGTTGCCCAGTCGCCATCGAAGGCCGGGCCCGGGGCGAAATTCCCCCCCGTGAGAAACAGACTTCCGCCGCCGTCGATGATGCCGGGACTGATATTGTCGCCGAAGCCCCACGCTTCGATGTCGGCGAGGCGCGGTCGCTCACGCTTGTAGTACTCGAGGCGTCCCTGACGCTCGACATCGAGTGATTCGTAGACCTCTCGGTCGACGGGCTCCTCGGTGCCCTGCAAGTCGCGGATGTAGTAGAGGATGTCGCCGCGATCCGCCGCGATCAGGCCGCGCCATTCGTCCTCGCCAGCCAGCAATCGGCCGCGGCCCTTCCGGGTCTCGGTAACGACGACGCGGATCGTCTGTACGAAACGGCCCGTCCACTCGGGGCTGGCGTCGAGTTGCTCGAGAGGCAGGGCAAAGGTGCGACGAGTCTCGTTGGGAGCCTCGGTGCCGCCGATGGATACGAAATCGACGTCGTCTTCATCCTGGGTGACGGCTTCCTGGTCGGGAGCGACGAGGACCCGGAACTGGCGGAAGGGGTCGCCGAGCTCGGCGTCGACGAACTGGAGAACCACCTCGTCCAGCGCCACGACACGCCCCAGGTCGATCTCGACCCACCAGTCATCCACGGGATCATCCGGATCGGGCTCCCAGAAAGTGGTGGGGTCGCCGTCGAGGATGCCGGAGGCGCCTTCCGGATTGGAGCCGGCGCGACTGATGCCGGGCCGCAGGAAGTAGGAATAGATCGGATTGTCCTTGCGGTCGGTGATGACCTCACCGAACACGTCGCGGGTCTCGGTACTGTCGACGTTGAAGATCGCTGTGTCGCTCCCGCGGCGGCGGAAGTCGGTCAGCGATCGCGTGAAGGTGTCGCGATCGTCGAGGATGTTGTAGCGCCCCCGGTAGGAGTGGGGGGACACCCGGCCGTCCGGGCTCAGGTCGACGGCGTGTACGGGCAGACTCCAGCGTTGCCATTGGCTCTGGCTGCCGACTACGACGGTTTCATCGACGAGCTGGTAGCCTGTCTGGCGCTGGCCGATGGCGGATCCCGCCCACAGGACACATGCCACAGACAGCGTCAACGTCGCCCGACGGCGGCGCCTGCTGGGCTTGCGCGCGTGTCTCATCAAATCGCTCTTCCTCTCTGGAGAGCACCGTTGGTGGCCGTATCCTCGACCATATCGCCCGAGAAATAGACCCCAGCCCAGCAGTTGTCAAGCAAGTCTTGCCTACCGGGATGCGGCGCGGTCCGATGTCTGGTGATCGTCGACCCCTTTGAGCACGCTCACATCGACGTCAGCCGGCAGTGGTCCCCAGGCCTGGACCGCGCCCCCGGGCCAGACGACCTCGAGGCGGTCCACGGAGTCAGCGGCTGCAAGTCCTATCAGGTAGGCCGGGGCGTTGGCCGAGCCGAAACCGTAGCCGCTGGCGATCTGGCCATGCACGCGATGCCCCCCGGCGAGGGCCGTGATGCGGGCGCCGACGGCGTCTCGCGTTCCGAGTAGAGTGCGAAGCGAGAGGGATCGTCCAACCGGACCTTCGTTGCGGTAGAGGGCGTTCGGCCAGACGTCAGCGTTATAGTGTCCTCCCAGACCGGCGTAGAGATCGAGATCGCCGTCGGCATCGTAGTCAGCGAAGGTGGCGCCATGTCCCTTGCCGAGGTTGCCGACGCCGGCCGCGGCAGTGATGTCGTCGAAGGTGCCGTCCCCGCCGTTGCGGAACATCACATTGGGCTCGAGGCGGAACATCTCGGGTCCACCGTTGGCCAGGTAGAGGTCGGGGAGGCCGTCGTTGTCCACGTCGCCGACGCCGGCGCCCATGGTGCCGTAGGAGCGTGCCAGGCCGGCAGGCACGGCCACGTCGGTGAAGGTGCCGTCCCCTTCGTTGCGGTAGAGGAACGGACGGTTGGGTTCGATGGCCTGGCCCTCGACCGCGCTGTGCAGAACGTCATCGTAGGCGCTCATGGTGGAGACGAAGAGGTCGAGTGTCCCGTCGTTGTCATAGTCGAGAAAGAACGTGACGTATCCTCCCTCTACCGGAAAGACCACACCGGCTCCCGGCGCCACGTCTTCAAAGGTCATCTTTCCGAGGTTCCGGTACAACCGGTTGGGCCCGCCGATGTTGACGCAGTAGAGATCGATCCTGCCGTCGGCGTCGAAGTCGCCCGCGGCGGTGCCCACCGCTTTCAGAGTGTCCCCGACACCGGCCTCCATGGCGACGTCGAGAAAGAGAATCTCCTCCCCGGCCGCGGTCTGGTTGTGGTGCAAGGCGTTGACGCCGCCGTCGGCGATGACACCGTTGCCGACGAACAGGTCGAGGCGCCCGTCGACGTCGAAATCTCCCCAGGTAGCGGTGAAGCTGGCTTCGTCGCCGGCGACCCCGGCGGTGGTGGCGACATCGGCGAACCCCGCCGTGCCGTCGTTGCGGTAGAGGGAGTTCGGGGCGGCGCCCTCCCAGGCGTCACGGGTGACGAAGAGATCCGGATCGCCATCGTCGTCCACGTCGGCGGCGGCAGCGCCCCAACCCCCACGCGGATCGTCGAGCTTCCAGCGAGCCGTCACCTCCGTGAAGTCTGCTCCCTCGTTGCGGTACAGGGCGTGCTCGACGTGGATGCCGACGCTGAACAGGTCCCAGTCGCCGTCCTTGTCGATGTCGAGCCAGCTGCTGCCCCGGCCGCGGTCGATCCTGGCCACACCGACTTCTTCCGCCACGTCTACGAAGCGGGGCGCTGCCCTGAACGATGCGGTTGCCGGATGCGCGTAGAAGCGATACCGGGCTTCCAGGTCTGGCGCGGCGCCGCCCGACCTGTCCCAGGCCAGCTGCAGGAGCCAGAGTGTCCTGAGGCGGTTGACATAGTCCTGGCTGAACAGGTCGACGCCACGCTTCAGGGCCTCGATGGCGGCGGATGTCTCGCCGGACCACAGCTCGGCGGTGCCGACCAGCAACCAGAAGTAGCCGTCGGTCGGGTGAGATCGGGCCTGGACACGGCCCGCCTGGGCAGCTTCGACGAAGCGGCCTCGACGAAGTTCGGACTCCACCAGCATGCGCCCCGCGACCCGATGCTGCGGCACGTCAGCCAGCACCTGGCCGGAGTACCGGGCCGCGGCATCCAGATCCATGGTAGCCGCCGCTTGCAGGGCCAGCCGCGCCAGCAGGACGCGGGCCTCGACAGACCCGGGGTGTTGCTCCAGTATCCCGGCAACCAGGCGCCGGGCCACCAGCGCCCGGCCGTCAAAGGCCAGCAGCCAGGCCCGCAGCACTCCATAGAGGGGCCGGTCCCGTGCCTGGTGGGGGATATCATCAAGCAGCCGCTGGGCCGCGTCCCGAGCGCCCATGCCCAGGCGGACCTCGGCCTGGCGCAGGGCCACGACCACCGGATCCAGGGCGTTCCGCGAGGCGGCCTTCAGACAATCCCCGGCCGCTGCGTACCGCCCCCGGTACGTGAGCTCGCGGGCCACGTCGAGGGCTGTGGCGTCCGACGTTTCGCCGCCGCCGCATCCGGCCGCAGCCAGCAGGCAGGTCAGAAGCAAGGTGATCCTGGACGCGGGGATCATGGTCGGTCGATGGCGGCGAGCTTCTCCTGTGCCCGCGGATGGTCGGGGGCCAGAGACAGCACGCGGGTCAGGTGATGACGGGCGCGCCCGGCGTCACCCGTCTGCGTCAGCAGCAGGCCCAGGGCGTAGTGGGACTCCAGATGGTCGGGGTCGACGACGAGGCACTGACGGAAGCTGGCGATCGCCTCGGCGGCGTGGTCCTGGCGAGTATAGATCTGTCCCAGGGAGAAGTAGGCCTCCACTTCGTCCGGGTCGAGACCGAGGACCCGACGGAAGGCGGCTTCGGCCTCGTCGAAGCGCTCGAGGGATACCAGGGCGCGTCCGCGGCCCAGGGCGGCGACGACGAGTCCGGCATCGAGGCCCACGGCGGCATCGAAGCTCGCCAGTGCCAGTCCGGTTGTGCCGATCTGTAGATAGGCCTCTGCCAGCAGAGAGTGCCCCCCGGCGTGGTTCGGCCAGCGTTCCACGGCCTGTCGCAAGGGGGCCAGAGCGTCCTTGGGGCGACCGTCGCGCACTCTCACGGCACCGAGGCGGAGATAGGCCTCGAAGAAACCCGAATCGACCTCGAGGGCTCGCGTCAACTCACTGTCCGCTGAGGCGTGCTGGCCTCGCCGGGCGTAGACCTGTCCCTGGTCGAAGTGACGCTGTGCGGCGCTCAGTCTCTGGAAGGCGCGCCGGGCCTGTTCGCCCAGCTCCGTCTGGCCCGCTTCGCTGGCCACTCGGGCCAGCAGGTAACGGGCGCGGCTGTTGCGGGGGGACAGCGACACGACGGCGGACAGGGTGCTGGCAGCTTCCGTGAGACGGCCTGTCTGGCGCTGGGCTTCGGCGAGACCGAGATGCGCGGCTTCATCCTTTGGGGCCAGGCGTACGGCGCGAGCGTACGACGCCGCGGCCTCGTCGTGCCGACCAGCGGCGGCGAGCAGCTCACCACGGAAGCGGTTCGCGGCGCTCAGCGTCGAGTCGAGGCGCACGGCTCGCCCGAAGGCGACCAGCGCCGAGTCGAAGCGGCCCATGGCGCGCAGCGCTTCACCGTAGCTCAGGTGTACATCGGCGCGCCCGGGAGAGAGGAGGAGGGCGTCGGCGAAGGCCTCGGCAGCCTCCGCATACCGGTTCTGGGCTCGCAGCGCCGTTCCCCTTGCGATCGGCAGGCCAGGATTCGCCAAGCCCAGTTCGCGGGCGCGATCGAAGGCGAGCACGGCCTCGTTGTGGCGTTCGAGGCGGGAGTAGGCGAGGCCCAGATTGAAACGGGCGTCCGGCAACTCCGGCGCCAGTTCGACGGCTTGCAGAAGGGTACTGAGAGCTCGCCGCGGGCTGCCTTGCTGCAGAAACAGAGCCCCCCGGTTGCTCAGGACATGTCCCTGCTGCGCTTGCCGCGGACCGGCCTGAGCCCGGCCGGTGTCCGTGTCGCTGGCTTCCGGGGCACAGGCCAGCAAAGCCACCGCCATGACGATGGCCACGCCGCCGGCCCTGGCGACGGGGTGCGGCATCTACAGGATCTCGTCGGGCAGGGCCTCGACTATGAGGTCCTCGTGGATCTCGACCCGATCGCTGTAGTTGCCCCGAAGCTGTTTCAGGAACTGTCCGAGGGCGTCCTGTTGCCGCCGCCTCAACAGTAGCGCTCGAGCCCGTCGACGGGCGATGTCAAAAGGCTCGATGCCACCCTCATCCAGGTGGGCGAGGCGGAACAGCGACCATCCCCCGTCCACTTCGAGGGGACCCGTGAGGACGCCGGGCTCGGCCTCGAAGAGAGCGGGGATCAGCCGTGGGTAGAGGGCCACTTCGCGCGGGTGGTAGTGGTGGCGGGCGCCGCGTTTCTCGGCTTCGGCCCGCAGGCTCTGGGAGACGAGCTGCGCGAAGTCAGCCCCGTTCTCGATCTGTTGACGGGCCCGATGGGCCTCGGCGGCGGTGGCCAGCAGCAACTCCTCGGCCCAGACCGAGCGCTCGTGGACGAACTTCTCGGGGTGGTCGTCGTAGAACTGACGCACTTCGGTCTCGGAGACGTCGACGCCATCGGTCTGCTGCCGCCGCAGCGACTCGAGGACCACGTCGTCGGCGTGTCGTCGTGTCTGACGCTCCATGACGGTGAGATCGATGATCTCCTGCTCGACGGCGGCGTGGGCATACAGATGGGGGCGCAACACGTTGCGGTCCAGCACCAGAGCCGCCCCCATGGGCTCGACGAAAGATCCCGGGCCGGTGCCGTGGCGCAGCAGCCGCTGGGCCTGCCGGACAGTGATCTGCCGCTCGTCGAAGGAGTAGAGCGTGACGTTGCTCGTGTCGAGATCAGAGGTCTGACGGTGACTGTAGGCCTCGACGACGCGCCGGAGTCCCTCTTCGTGAACGGTGACTTCGTAGCGTTCGCGCAGCAACTCCAGCTCCTCGGTTTCGGCCTCGCTGAGGCGTTCAGCGAACAGCTCATGCTCGATCGGCTGGCGGTAGCGTAACAGGTCGGCGTCTCTGTCCTGCTGAAAACGGACCACATGCCAGCTGGCGCCCGCCGGGATCGGCGCCGAGACCGCACCCGTGGGCAGGTCGCGGAAGACATCTTCCGGCACGTGCAGACGGCGGGCGACCTCCACACTGACAAACCCCAGTTCGCCGCCCTGGGCTGAGGAGCGAGTGTCGAGGGAATGTTCCCGAGCCACATCTTCGAAGGCAGCGCCCTCGGCGAGCCGGGAGACCACCACCTGGATTTCGTCTCGGCTGTGGACGAGGATGGCGTTGAGCTTGCGCTCGCGATGGTAACCCTTCTCGGTGAAAGCCCGGCGGATCTCGTCCTCGCCGACCTCGATCCGCGGCATGATGACACGACGCTGATAGACGGCCATCAGCCGCGACCGCCGGGCGTCTTCGACGGCGTTGACGACGGCCAGAGAGGTGTCGAGGCCCTGAGAACCGGCTTCGAGAAGCATCAGGTGCCGGTCGATCAGTGACTGCAGGTAGTGGAGGCGAGCGGCGTTGTCCTGGTACGGACTCTTGAGCCCGGACGGCAGCTGCTCGACAAAGGAGCGCAGGTCACCGGCGGTAATCCGGTCATCGTCGATCCGGGCGACGACAGTCTGGCTGTCGGTGCCGCAGCCGGCGATCGCGAGGGCCATCACAACCAGTATGGGGGCGGCCAGGAGGCCGACATGGCGAGTCAGGTAACGGAGAAAAGGACGAATTGTGAGCATGGAAAGGCAGTGGCTCCAGGAGGAAGTCGGGAACATGAAGAACGCAGGGACGTAAGCATACGAAACGGTGCCGTGGTATCGTCATCAAGGCCACGACCCACCCGTCGGCTTGCCTGGGGGGTGGTGTCGAGGCATCCTTTGCCAGGATGAGAGCTTTCCTGACAGCGGCATGCCTCGGACTGCTCGCCTGCGGCAGCGGTGAGGCGGTGTTGCGTCCACAAGATGATCCGGATCAGCCCGCCCTCGACACGGCGACGCGCACCGAACCGGATCGCACCTGGGACAACGGTGTGATCGCCCGGGACATCCGCTGGAACTACAACCTGGTGACGCCCCTGCACAACTCGATCTCGGTGGTCGGATCCTTCCGCCTCACGCTGGTGAATACAGATCTCGAGCGCGACATCGAGGCCGGGTTCCTGCTGCGTTTCCTGGACTCCGACGGAGAGCGGCACGTGGCCCAGACGCCGCTCACGAGAATCGCCCTGCCCGCCGACAGTCTCCTGGCGGTCCGTGAGAATTTCATCCTGGAGGTGAAGGACAACGCTGCCGCCAACGCCATCGAACACATGACTCTGTCGCTGTTCTGAGGCAGAGCGTCGATGGGGGGGCTGAGGTGACGGCGAAGGACGCTCTGCAGCATCGCTGGCGGGGACGGGCACTGGCCGGGTTCGTCGGCGTGGGCCTGGTGGCGCTCATCGAGGGGGGCTTGGGCCTGGCCGATGCGGGTCCTTCCCACCGTCTCTTCACGCGCGTCGGGATCGACGGCGAGGAGAGCTACCAGATCAACGCGGCGGCGGCCTACCGGTTTTTTCCTCCCCATCTTCTGCGTCGCGTACCGGAATACCAGAGCTTCACCGCCCGCAAGGCGCCGGAAACGGTGCGCATCTTCACCCTCGGTGCCTCGACGCTCGTGGGTTTCCCCAATCCCGTCGGTACCGGATTTCCCGACTTCCTCGAGCGGATTCTCAACGATCTGTATCCGGATCGCCGTTTTGAAGTCATCAACGGTGGCATAACGGCTCTGAGCAGTATCTGCCTGATCGACTTCGCCGAGGAGGTCGTCGGCTACGACGCCGACCTGCTCATCCTCTATACAGGGCACAATGAGTTCGTCGGCCCCTTTGGCCCGACCACACCCTTCGTCAAGGTGGGTGGACGCCGGGCTTTGATCCGTGGCTTCATGGCCTTGCAGAAGGCGCGACTCTTCTGGCTGCTGGACGAGTTGGCCTATCGCGTCAGCCGTTGGCTGCGGCCGGAGACGGGTGAGGGTTTTGGGCTGCATCTCGTGCGCGAGGAGATCGGCCCCCGCGATCCGGCGTACGATGCCGTGGTCGAGAACTACGCGGTGAACCTCGAAGAACTCGCTGATCGGGCCGCAGCCGCCGGGGTCCCGGTCCTGGCCGGCACTCTCGTATCCAATCTGAGGGATTTTTTCCCCCTCGTATCCGACTGCGGCCCGACAGCGGGGATGACGGCTGACACCTGGGGCCTGACCGACACCGAGGCCGTGCTGCGCGATCATCCCGAGTGTGCCGCGGCATACTTCGTGCGGGGACAGATCCACGAGAGACATGGCCGCTACCGCGAGGCGCGGCAGGCCTTCATCATGGCCCGCGACCTGGATCGGCTGCCGTTTCGGGCGCCCTCGGTACTGAATCGACAGATCCACGACCTCGGCCGGCGGCCCGGTGTCACCGTCAGTCGCCTGGACTCCGCCTTCGCCGCCGCGGCTGAGCACGGTATCCCGGGAAATGACCTGTTTACCGAGTATCTCCATCCGACGGTGGCAGGGCACTTCCTCATGGCGAAAACCCTGGTTGACGATCTCGTGGCCGGCGGGCTCACAACCGCCTGGGGGCGCCGGCGTCCCGGGCTGGTGCGTGACTTCGACAGCTACCGGGCCCTGCTGGGACTGACGCCGTTGAAGGCGACTCTGCACCGCAACGACCTGATCCTGCTGCTTCGCAACATGCCGTATGCCGAACCGCCCCGGCTCCTGCGCCAGCGCCTGGCCGAGCTCGTGGGCGAGCAGCTGGAGGCCCTCGACCGTCTGTCGCCGCGAGACCGCGGGGTCTTCCGGTCGCGTGGGGGGCTCGAGTTTCTGCGTCAGGTCGTGCCGGAAGTGGCCGAAGCGGAACAGGCCGGTCTCGAACGCCGACTCGAGGAACTGGCGGGGCCTCGAGACTCAGGCAAAGATCACTTCTGACGGGACTGCCGCGACGCCCCGGACCGGGGTCGAGCCAACTCGCCCCGGGCTCTGCGAATCAAGTCTTCCACATGAGGGGTACCGGGCTCCTGACGCAGCACGGCCTGCCACTGCTCGATGGCCGCGCCGAGATCGCCCCGGGCGGCGTAGGCGAGCCCCAGCGCGCGGCGGGCATCGACCAGGGTGGAATCCTGGCGCAGAGCAGCGGCATAGGCGTGGATGGCCTCCTCCAGGCGCCCGGACTCCGCGTAGGCGAGACCCAGATCGGCCCGTGCCCGGTTCAGGCCCGGGTCCAGCCGGATCGCTTCCTCATAGGCCAGGATCGCCTGCTGGGTGTCGCCGCCCATGTGCAGGACCGCCCCGATGCCGTAGTGGGCTTTCGCGTACGAGGAGTCGAGCTCGGTTGCCTGTCGAAAGCGGTCCAGGGCCTCTGACAGACGGCCCTGCTCGACATGGACCTGGCCGAGAAGGCAGCGGCTGTCAGGGGAGTCGGGGGACTGTCGGATCTGGCGCTCGTAGCGGACGGCGCGATCCTCTACCGGCGCCCAACGCTCGAACAGCAGCCGTTGCCTGCGGGCCGCCTCCAGCCGTCCTCCTCTGGTGTAGATCCGCGCCAGATTCAGGTGGGGCTGCGGTCTGTACGGCGCCAGGCGCGCGGCCTCAATGAAGGCTGCCTCCGCCTCCGCTTCACGTTCGCCCCGGGTATAGGCCAGCCCCAGGCGTTGGTGGAGCTGCCATGCGTCGGGCTGCAGCTCAGCGGCCTCGAGCAGCACGTCGATCGCCCGGCCCGGACGGTTGAGGCTCAGGTAGATGGCACCGAGCAAGTCTCGCACATCGGACCGCTGTGAGTGTTGTGCCGCCGCCGGCTCCAGTACCGCCGCTGCCTCGTCATCGCGTCCCAGCCCGGAGTACAGCACCAACCCCAGAGCATAACGGGCGTCGGCGTTCCCGGGTTGCCGTTGCACCACGCCACGCAGTTCGCCCAGGGCCTCGTGGTAGCGGCCGAGACGATAGTAACCAAGCCCCTTTTCGTACTGCTCGGCGACGTGCTCGGCAGGCCCGATCACCGGTTCTTCCCGAGCCGGAGCCGCGGGTGTCGGCACCGCACGCGGGCCGAGGCCCGTCGTCGCGTACCTCTCGACGACACCCTCGACGCCCTCTCGCACGACCAGGTACCGGCGGAGTTCGGGGTTTACCAGGGTCTGTACGTTGCCGCCTGGCCAGCGGATCTCGACTCGGTCCACCCGCTCGGTGGCACCCAACCCGAACAGCAGGCGTGGATCGTGTGAGGATTGATAGCCGTAGCCACGCTGGGCCTGATGCGTCTGCTGCCGGTCTCCGGCGAACAGCTGCACCCGGGCGCCGAGGCCGTCGCGATTGCTGGTGACGCCGACCAGCTCCAGACCCAGCCAGTTGTTGCGGTCTCCGGAGTCGTTGCGCAGAAAGGTGGGAGCGCCGTTCAGGTTCATCACCAGCAAGTCCGTGTCGCCATCGTTGTCATAGTCGCCGAAGGCGGCCCCGCGGCTGACCTGCTCCCCTCCAGGGAGGGCGCTCTCGGGCAGCAGCGCGAAGGTCCCTCCCTCGTTGCGGTAGAGCAGGTTGCGCTGGGCGTAGCGCAGGCCCGATGGGCGGGTCTCGAGCTGGGGGTAGAGGTGGCCGTTGGCCACGAACAGGTCCAGCCAGCCGTCGTTGTCGGCATCGAAGAGCGACGTGCTCCATCCCAGAAAGGGACGCACCCGGCCGCCCAGGCTCACGGTGAAGGTGGCGTCGACGAAGGTGCCGTCTCCCCGATTCTGATACAGGGCGTTCACGTCGTCCGAGAAGTTGGTGACATACAGATCCAGATCGCCATCCCTGTCGTAGTCACCGGCGGCGACTCCCATGCCGGCCTGAGCGCGCCCGTCTTCGCTGTAGGCAACCCCCGCCTGGGTGGCGAGTTCGGTGAGCTGCCAGTCCCCGTCGTTGCGGAACAGCAGATTGGGCCGGGAGTCGTTGGCCACGAAGAGGTCCTGATCGCCGTCGTCGTCGATGTCCGCGAACAGCACGCCGAGCCCGGGATGGCGGTGAGCGCTCACACCGGCCTGCTCGCTGACGTCGGAGAAGCCACCCATGCCATCGTTGCGGTAGAGAACGTCCGCCTGTGACTCGAGTCCATCAGGACCGCAGAACACATCGAGTCCCTTGTATCCGGTGCACGGTTCGCCGGCATTCGGTGGCGCTGTCAGATCAAAGGCCACGTAGTTGGCGACGTAGAGATCGAGGTCGCCGTCGGCGTCGAGGTCGCCGAAGGCAGCACTGGTACCCCAGCGCGGGTCGCCGCCGCCCGCCAACCCGGTGACGTCGGTGAATGTCCCGCGTCCGTCGTTGTGATAGAGCTGGTTCGGCCCCCAGTAGGTGACGTAGAGGTCTTCGTGTCCGTCGCTGTCGTAGTCTCCCACAGCCACCCCCATGCCCCAACCGGAACGTCGCAGTCCCGCCGCCTCCGTGACCTGCTGAAACCGGCGCCATGTGCCATCGGCCGACGGGATGTTGCGATACAGTCGATTCGTCGCCTGCGGCGGCGGGGAGTGCACCCGCGTACCGTCGACGACAAAGGCGTCGAGGTAGCCGTCGCTGTCGTAGTCCAGAAACGCCGCGCCGCCGCCCATCGACTCGATGATGAGGCGCTGTTCGGCGGTGCCGGAAACATGTGTGAAATCGAGGCCGACAGCGGCGCTGAGATCGGTGAATTGGATCGGTGATGGCTCTCGATGCGTGTCGGTGGCGCAGCCCGGGATCAACAGGCACAGCAGGCAGACGCCGATCGGGACGACAGGACCCCAGGTGGCAGGTGGAATCCGGTGACCACCAGAGACGGGGATGTCAGTAGACCGGAACGGAGTTGCCCACGGTGCCCGTGAAACTATCGATGACAAGCCACATGCCACCGACGACGAACTGACCGAGGACGACGCCGAGAAAGAAGGGTCGCGTCTTCGCGTAGACGCCGGGTCCACCGTATTTGAGGACGAGAACCTTGATGCCCCAGGCCAGAAACACGGAGAACCAGATGTTGTCCATGGCCCACCCTGGACTGACAACGAAGCCCAGGGGATGCAGGGGCCACCAGATGAAATGGTGTCGGGCCACCATCAGCATGGCCATGACCAGTCCGCCCGCCGCCGTCCACAGCCAGCCGGCGAGGCTGGGGCCGGACGGATTGGCCAGCTTCTGGGCTGCGAACTGGGACGGATACTGTGCGAAGCCGCTGAAATACTGGGGGTGCAGGTTGATCGCCCCGTCCCGGTAGGCCAGGTGCAGCAGGAACCAGGCGGAAAGAACCAGACTTATGGCCATGGCGATGCCGATACCGGCGGTCAGCCGGCGCCGGCCGCGGCCCGTTTCGGAGCTGAGACGCAGCACGCTCGACAGGGGAGCTGTCATGAACACGAGAAGGTCCCCCGCCCAGGCCAGGGTGTAGCCGGTGGCGACCATTCCCTGCATGCCCAGGGCAGGTATGCCCACGCCGGAGACGACGAAGCCCGCCGGGATCATCTCGGGGGTGATCGTCGGCAGCCCGGCCTCGGCGACGATACGCGCCAGGCCGATGAGGATGATGAGGGCGGAGAGGATGAAGAGGGGTACGATATGGGCGGGTATGCCGGACTGCCACAGCCAGAAACCCATGAATCCGACACCGGCCACCAGACCGATGGTGGCGACCCGGTAGGAGAGGATCTCGTCGCTGTCGTCCACGTGCGGGGCCCGTCCGATGGCCTTGAGCACGACCTGACGCAGGTGGCTGCGGGCCGTCCAGAGACCGAAGAGGACGAGGACCATGAGAGACCCCATCATCTGATGGCCCATGATGGCGCCCACGGGGCCGCTGCCGGTCCATGGCCCCAGCTCCTCCGGGCTGTGAATGCCGACGACCGAGAATACCCCCACCTGCACCACGTGAATCAGGTAGAAGAACCAGAGGCTGAAGGAGATGTTGGCGCTGATGAAGTAGGCGAAGCCGAACATCAGGTAATTGACCCGCAGGCTCAGAATCACCGAGTGCCGGAACAGATCGACAGTGGCGACCGGGTTGATGGGCGTGATGAACTGGTAATAGAGACTGAGAGCGTTGATGCTGTTGAGGAAAAACGGGATGGCCAGGCCGCACCACATGATGGGGTTCTTGAAGAACGGCTTGACGATCGGCTCAGATCCTGCGTCACCGTCGTGAATCATGGCCAGGGGCAGCTGGGCAAGGGGAAAGACGAGGCGCTCGTGCTCGACCCAGGGGCGGCGCAGGACCGCCATGATACACACCAGGGTCAGCCAGAACCCGGCGTAGAAGGAGAACCACCGAAACAGGGGGGGGACCCAGATATTCCAGGGAATGGCGGCCGATTCACCCCCACCCTCGTAGAACTGCTTCACAGCCGTCACATTGTCCACGACCATCCAGTCCGACAGCAGCGGATGGATCAGATCGGCCCAGTTGTTCTCGGGCGTGCTGTAGTAGAAGCTGCCCGTGATCATGGGCAGGAGCATACCCGTGACGCCGCGGGTGGGGATGGCCGTGGCCACTGCCATCATGGCGAATACCGTGACCAGCTCCGCCCGGCTCAGAGCCCAGCTGCGGCGCACAGCGCCGAGAGCGATCTGTACGGTGATGAGCAGGATGAAGAGCAGGAAAAACGCCGCCGGAGTGCAGGAACTGAGCCCCAGCCGTGTCCCCTGTACGACCATGCTGCCGTAGGGAATGCCCACGGCGATGATGCCACACATAGCGGCGCCGACGAGGAGACCCCGCACGGTTACTCTCTGATCGTGATCGGCGCGGCCGGCAGCGTCGTTCTGTAGCGGCGTCAAGGCGATAGATCCATGGGTTCTAGTAAAGCATCGGGATGCGGTTGCCGACCGTACCGGTGAAGCAGTCCACCATGAGCCACAGTCCGCCCGCAACGATCTGACCCAGGGCCAGCCCGAGAAACAACGGGCGACTGCGCGCGTACAGACCAGGACCACCGGACCTCAGTACAATCATCTTTGCAGCCCAGGCAAGGAATACGGAAAACCAGACCACGTCCATGACCCAGCCCATGCTGACAGGAAAGCCGACGGGGTGCAGGGGCCACCAACCGAGCCGCTCGCGCGCCAGGAAGAGCAGTCCCATCACGATGGCTCCAGCACTCGTCCAGGCCCAGCCGGAGATGCTGATCTCGCTCGGCGTGGCAAGTTGTCTGGCGATGAGGTCGGCCGGCATGGCAGCAAACTGTTTGAAGTACTGAGGGTGAAGATTGACGCCCCCATGGCGGTGCGCCAGATAGAGGAGGAATCCGCAGGAGACTGTCAGGCCGATGGCCAGGGCCAGCACCAGGGCCGAGCCCAGGCGGCGCCCTGCCGACGTCGCCGTGGCCAGTCGCAGGCCGTTGGCCAGAGGCGCACTCATGAAGACGAGAAAGTCACCCGCCCACGGAAGCGAGTACGCCGCCGCCACCAGACCCGTGGGTCCGAGGTTGGCGCCGCCGACCGCCGAAAGCACGAAGCCGGCGGGGATCATGGCGGGAACCACGGCGGGCATACCCGTTTCGGCGACGACCCGCGCCAGGCCGATGAAGAGGATCATGGACACGGCGATGAACAGCGGCACCACAATCACAGGGAGGCCGGTTGCCCACAGCCAGACGGACATGACGCCGAGACCGACGCACAGTCCCGCGAGGGCCACCCGGTAGGAGAGGATCTCGCCCGAGTCGTCCACCTCGAGATCTCCGGTGAAGGCCTTGCGCGCCACCTGTCGCAGATGATCACGGGCGGACCACAACTGGTAGCAGACCATCACCGACAAGGCCCCGATCATCTGCTGACCCACCCCAGGGGTACTCCACGGACCGAGGACCTGCTGGGAGCTGCCCAGCCCGACCACGTCCAGGAGACGATCCTGCACCACGTGAATCAGGTAGAAGGCCCACAGGCTCAGAGAGACCGACGAGCCGATGAGATAGGCGAAGCCGATCATGAGGAAGTTGGCGCTCAGTCTCAGCGTGCCGCCCAGAAAGGGAACGGTTGATTGCAGGCTGAAGGACGGGATAGCGGGGACGTAGTGGCTCAAGCCCGTGAAGAGGCTGAAAGCGACGGGTATCAGCATGCCGATCCAGGCGACGGGATTGGTGAAGAACCCGCGGCGGGAGCCTTCGACCAGGGCCAGTGGGATCTGGGCAAGCGGATAGGCCAGGCGCTCACGGTCGACCCACTGACGCCGCAGGATGACCAGGGCCGACAGCTGTGCCAGGTACAGCCCCAGGAAGAACACGGCCCACGTGAGCAAGGGGAACTGCCAGCCGTCCCAGATCAACCGGCCACCCTCGAAGAAATGGCGTACCGCCTCCGGGTCCTTGACGACCAGCCAGTCAGGCAGGTGGGGATGGACGACCGCCTCCCACCGGTTCTCCGTCGAGTCGTAATAGTGGGCGCCGCCCATCATCGGCAGCAACATGGCCATCACGCCTCGCGTGGGGATCGCCGTGGCAACCATCATCATGACGAACACGGTGATGATCTCGGCCTGGCGCAGGACCCACCGCGGCCGCACGCGCCGCAGCAGCGGCTGGGCGACAGCCAAGAGCACAAAGAGCAGGAAGAACGCTGCCGGCGTCGACGAGATCAGCCCGAGACGGGTGCCACGGATCAGCAGGCTCCCGTAGGGTACACCGACGGCGATCGCCGCACAGAGAACGATGCCGACGACGATGCACCGGAGCGACACCACCGACGTTCCGGAGACCGATTCCTCACGCCGATCGAGGTGGCGGCTGTAGGCTGCGGGTACGGATCGTCTCAAAGCGGACCTCGGGGAGCCGTCAGTCGGCCCCGCCGGACAGCAGATCGGCACCGTAGGCGAACAACAGCGGCGTGCCGCCCGTGTGCACGAAGAGAACGTCCTCATCCTCCGACCAGTGACCCTCACGTACTCCGGTGAGCAGCGCGTTGAAAGCCTTGCCGGTGTAGGCAGGGTCGACGAGCAGACCCTCCGTGTGGGCGAGCAGACGTATGGCCGCCAGCGTCGGTTCATCGAGATGGCCGAATCCCGGGCCGACGAAGCTGTCGTCGACGCGCACCCTGTCGGCCGCCGGTGGGGATTCGCAGTGCAGTCCCAGCCGGTCGATGGCCTCGAGCGCGGCGGTGACGACACGCGCGGGCGCCTCACTGACGTCGTCCAGGTGACCCTGCGGCGTGCCCACGAAGCGGGTGTCCATGCCAAGAAGGGTGAAACCCGCCAGCAGGCCGGCGAGACTGTTGAGGCCAGAGCCGATGACGACGGTGGACGGTTGGATGTGCGCGGCGTCGCACTGGGCGGCCAACTCGAGAGCGCACTGCATGTAGGCGACGCGCGACAACACGGACGAGAGCCCGGTGAAGGGACGCCGGCCCGACTCTCGGAGGCGTTGCATCTCCTCCTCCACAGCCGCAGCCACGCCACCGGCGGGAGCCAGGCGGACGCGGGCACCGAAAAGCCTGTCCAGCAGGTAGTTTCCGGTGACCGGGTCGGTGCGGCCCATGGCCGTGTCGTCTTCGCGCAGGACGACGACGGCTTCCAGTCCAAGACGGGCCGCAGCGGCAGCGAATTGGCGGCAGTGATTGGAGTGTACGACGGCGCTGAGGACGACGGCGTCGGCCCCCTCGGCGCGTGCCTCAGCCAGGGTGAACTCAAGATAGCGGGACTTGTTGCCGCCGAAGGCCAGGCCCGTCAGGTCGTCGCGCTTCACCCAGATGCGCGGACCGCCGACCGTCTGCCGCAGGCGGTCCAGGGGCTGCAGGGGTGTCGGCAGGTGCAGCAGGTGCTCCCGAGGGCAGCTATCGATGGCCTTCTGGATGTCGTCGATGCGCACGCCGAGGCTTCACTCCCAACCGACAGGCGCCGCATCGAACCACGTCGAATCGCCGAAGGCGGGGAACATACCGAAACCGCGGTCCAGATCACGCCGCTCCCACACCAGACCTGTCTCGCAGTAGCTCAGGGATCCGTGGCCGGGCGGGGACATCCACGGTGATGTCAGCAGGTCGGCGCGGTGCCAGACGCTGCGATGGCGGAAGCAGACGCCCTTCTTCAAGTTTTCTTCGGCGAACTCGACGATGTGCGGGAAGGTCAGCTGGAACTCCGTACCCGGCCCGAACTCGATGAGCTCGCCGATGCCTTCTCCGGCGTTCTGGATCTGGGTCATCGACATGGGCGCACCATCCTGTACAAACATTGCGTCGGCATTGGGGTCGACGACGACCCATCTGCCCAGATCGGGTTCCCAGACCTCGGCGACGAAATGCCCCTGCATGCCATTGACAGCCTCGGTCAGGACAGCACAGCGCGCCGGGATGCCGACAGCCTGCGCCGCACTGACGAGTGCGGCGGCGTAGTGCACACACATGGCGATGGGGCGCTTGCCGTTGTGTCCCCGTTGGCCGGGGGCCCAGGCCAGCAGCGTTTCCGCATCCCAGGGGGCATACTGTTCGGCCCGGGCCGAGCTGGTGTGTTCCCAGCTGCCGGCGAGCCAGCTCGACAGGGCGCGCACCCGGTCGAGGACATCCCCGTCGCCACGTGCTGCCCGAGGGACACGCTGACGAAGGCTCGCCAATCTGGGTGAATCGCGATTCTCCCAGACAACGGGTGGCGGCGCCGGATCAGCGCCTTCGGCCAGCCGGACACGCACGACGTACTCGGCCAGAACAGCGTTCAGATACCCCATACGTTCCCGGCGCCAGTTCGTGCCACCATCGTCGCTGAGCTCGCTGTCGGGACTGGCGTGCCCGGTTTCCAACGCCAGCGACCAGGCGTCCATGGCGCTGCTGTCCGCCCACAGGTCGAAGCGGTTCATGCCGGCCTGCAATACACCAGGATCCACGTCGACGCGGTGCCAGTACCAGGCGCCGGGGCGTTCGGGTTCGATGGCGGCCACATCGACACCGTTGACGGACAATCGCAAGGTTGCCTGACAATCGGGATACGCCCGCGCCAGGATCCATATCTGTGCCGGCGACTCCGTGGCCGGCAGCTCCAGATGCTTGCGCGCGTGCCGGAAACGGGTCAGCTCCTCGCACAGACCGGGCAGGACCCGGCCTTCTTCGCTGTAATAGAGACGGCTCACGGCCGTGTCCGATCCCGGAAGCGTTCGACCTGGTCCTCGTCGAGCTCGACGCCCAATCCCGGACCTTCCGGCGCCAGCGCGACCTCGGGTCCCAGCCGCAGCGGCTCCGTGACCATGTCCGCCTCGTGGTAGAGAGGCCCCAGCAGGTCGCCGGGATAGGTCTCCGAGTCGATGGCGGGACAGGCCACGGCCAGATGCAGCATGGCGGCGGTGGCGATGCCGAGCTCGAGATTGCTGCCCATGCTGCAGACCAGTCCGGCGGCGGCGGCGATGTCGGCGATGGCCAGGGACTCCAGGATCCCGGCGTTCTTGCCCGGATACACGGCGATGATATCGGCGGCGCCCGCACGGACGACCTCGAGCGCCTGCTGTGGCGTGAAGACGCTCTCGTCCGCCATGATGGGGATCGTCGTTGCCGCGCGCACCTGTGCCAGGGCGCGCGGGTCGTCGGTGCCGACGGGCTGCTCGGCGAAGGTTACGTCGAACGTCTCCAGCTCCCGCAGGGCGCGCTTCGCCGTCGACACACTCCAGCCGCAGTTGGCATCGACGCCAATCGTAACCTGCGGGCCCGCCAGCTCACGGACGGCGCGAACCCGCTCGATGTCCTGCGCCGGGTCGAGGCCGACCTTCACCTTCAGATGGCGCGTACCACCGTCGAGGAAACGCTGCGCCAGGGCCACGGCCCGAGGTACGTCGAAGGCGCCTACGACCATTTTCATCGGGACCTCGTCGCGCACCCGGCCACCGAGGAGCCGGTAGACGGGGAGATCCGCCGCCTTGCCGGCGATGTCCCAGCAGGCCATCTCGACGGCAGCCCTGGCGAAAGGGTTGAGACGCAGGGCGCCCTGAAGGCGTCGGGTGATGTCACGCACGTCGCGCGGGTCGGCACCCACAACGGCCGGGGCCAGCACCTGCTCCACGGCAGCGACACACCCGGGGCTCGTCTCGCCGCTCCAGCGCGGCGCGAGGGTGGCTTCACCGAGGCCGACGACCCCCTCGTCGGTATGCACCTTGACCAGCACGTACGGTGAATCGATATGCTCACCGTGGGCGGTCTTGGTCGTCAGCCCCTGCTTCAGGGGAACCAGGATCGGGATCGTCTCGATGGACGTGATGCGCATCAGGCTGGCTCTTCAGTTGCCACTATTAACAGAAGCGACGCTTTGCAGCATCGCCCGGATATAGCCGAACTGGAAGGCGAAGGACTGCTCTTTGCTCCCCGGTGCGTCACTCTGCGGGGCGTGATCGGGAACGACCATGTGCGGGTAGCCCACGTCGTGGAGTGTCTTCATCAATACATACATGTCCATCACGCCCTCGTCGGGCCAGACCTCCTGAAACTTGCATCGGCCGCCGAAGATGTTGCGGAAGTGGATGAGGTGAATCTTCCGGCGCTCACCAAAGTAACGCAGGATCTCCGGTACTTCCTTCGGCGGGTCTTCGACACTCTCGGCCATACAGCCGAGACACAGGTTCAGACCATGGTAGGGGCTCGGGCAGATATCGACAAAATGCTTGAATCCGTCGGCGCCGCCGAGGATGCGGTCCACGCCCTTGAACCCCGGGGGCAACCAGGGATCGCAGGGGTGGCAGGCCATGCGCACCTGCGCTTCCTGGGCCACGGGAATCACCCTTTCGAGGAAGAAGGTCACACGCTCCCAGTTCTGCTCGGCGGTCACGGGCTGGTCGTAGCGGTGGGTGACCGAGTCGGCCCGGGACAGATCGAAGGTAGAGTAGCGCGTGTTGCCGCGCCCGGGCGGCACGCTCTCGGTGCGCTGATTCTCCATCTCGCAGAGGAAGTACTTGATCGCCGGGATGCCGGCGGCCCCGGCGGCGCGCACCATCCTGCAGACCAGCTCGATCTCTTCCTCGCCTCTGGAGAAGTCACCGAGCATGTAGTTGGGTGTGCTGCCGCCGTCGACATTCAGCTGATGGATCGGCAGGGCGACCATCTCCAGGTCGACGCCGTAGCCGGCGGCTTTCTCCTTCTGGGCGCCGATCCAGTCCACATCCCAGCCGACCTCCCGGTCGAGGGGCATGCGATTGAGCGCCATGTTCTCGACACCGTGGCGGGCGAGGAATTCCAGGTCCTCGTCGGTGGTGAGAAACCGTTGAGTGCCCAGGTGGATTCGTGGCGATCCGGTGTCCCACAGCGAGTGCGGCTCGGGCGCGGTGGTCATGTTCTCTCCTTAGGGTTGCTAGATCCAGAATATCGGGTTGCTCACGGTACCCGTGAGATAGTCGACGACGAGCCAGCCAGGCGAAGAATACGCTGAACCACAGCCAGTCCACCACCCAGCTGGGCATGATGGGGAAACCGAGGGGGTGGAGAGGCCACCAGAGCAGGCGCTGCCGAGGAACAGGGCGGCGGCGCCACTGCGTTGACCCGGCGACCGAAGCAGAAGAGGTTTCCAGTCGACTCAGAGCCGCGGGGCTCAAGACCTGTGACGCCCATCCAAGGAGATGACAGCGGATGTCCTACCATATGTACGTTTCGAATTCGGGCAGCAATCACCTGTCCCACTTCCTGATGGACGAAGAGACCGGCGGCCTGGCAGCGCAGCCCGATATCGACCTGGGCGGGGCGCCCGGGGCGCTGGCGACGGATGCTGAGCAGCGCTGGCTGTTCGCCTGTATGCGCTCACAACAGGAGTTCGTCACCTACGCCATCGACAGAAGCAGCGGCGCCCTGACACGGGTTGACGGCGTGTCGGCGGGCAGCGCCCCCTACATCTATGTGGACGACACCGACAGCTACCTGCTGGCCACCTACTACGGCGAGGGTGCTGTCTCGGTTCACGGGATCGACGGGGAAGGCAAGCTCTCGACAGAACCCCTGCAGTGGATTGAGACGGCCGGCCATGCGCACAGCATTCAGACGGACCGCAGCAACCAGTTCGCCTTCGTGCCGCACACCATGCCGGCCAATGCCATCTATCAGTTTCGTTTCGATGCCGGCAGCGGCCAGCTGACGGCGAACGATCCACCCTTCATTCAGCCTGAAACGCCGGAAGGGCCGCGGCACTTCGTCTTCCATCCGACGAAGGATCTGTTCTACTCGGTCAACGAGGATGGCTGCACCGTGTCGGCCCATCACTTCGACGCACAGAAGGGTACACTGAGCTCTTTTCAGGTGATTTCCACACTGCCGCCTGGCACCGACATGGAGGGTATGTCGACGGCGGAGATCAAGATGACGCACGACGGTCAGCACCTGTACGCCTCGAATCGCGGTCACAACACGCTGGCACATTTCCGGGTGAATGACGACGGTACCCTCGCCGAGGTCGATCGGTATGAGACGGAGGCGGTGCCGCGCTTCTTCGACATCGATCCCACGGGCCGGTTCGTCTACTCCGCCGGACAGAACACCGGGCGTCTGGCGTCGTATCGGATCGGCGACGGGGGGGGACTGGAGCCGATGGTGGCCTACGAGGTCGGCGAGACCCCGTTGTGGATCCAGTTCGTCAAGCAGATCTGAACACAGGAGAGAACGCGTGGCCGACAGAGATGAGTTCGTCCGACCCTTTCCGGCGCTGACACCGGCACAGCGCTACCATCTCGACGTACTGGGCTACGTCGTCATCGAGAACACGCTAACGGCTAACGAGGTGGGCCGCCTGCTGGCGGCGATGCAGCGGCTGAAGCGGGATCTCGAGGCGGCTGGAGAGGGAGACCCTGTCCGCGGCTGCCGTCTCAGCGTCAACCTTGCCCATCACCGCCACTTTGCCCACATCCTGGAAGCGGACGAGGCCATCTACGACTACCTGACCCACCCCCGCCTGGTGGGTATGACGGAGGAGCTGGTGGGCGGCACGGTACGCCTGGAGGAGTCGGAGGCGGTGATCAACTCGCGAGATCCGGAGGCGAGATGGGATGGTCGTTACGGCTTCCACACCGGAACGGGTCCGGATGTCGGCACGTACGTCGAGAATGGCCTCACCCACTGCATCTTCGTCAAGACGCTGACGAACCTGACGGAGCTGGGACCCGACGACGGCGGCACCGTGTGCATCGCCGGCAGCCACAAGATCAAGGCGTCACGGGAGGAGATCCTGGCCTGTGCCTACGATGACCGTTCACTGATCCACCAGGTGGTGGCGCCGGCGGGATCGACGCTGCTGTTCGGCGAGGCGCTGATTCACGCCACGGGCCATATCACAAGTGATCGCGAGCGGTGCATCGTCATCGGCGGATACACACCGACGATGTTCCAGGCGTGGAACGGACAGGAACCCAGCCGCGAGTTTGTCGAGAGGTCGGTGGAGCCGCGACACCGGGCGCTGATCTCGGGCAGCGACAAGTGGCAGTGGCACCAGCGCCGCCGTGCCCTGGGAGAGCCAGTCGCCTCAGGTTAGGTCGGCAGTCATCAGATTGGCGTAGTGGTCGAGCACCTGGCGCAGGACCAGATGATGGGCCGCCACCCGTTGGTCGAGAGGCCAGGCTGCGGAGGGAGTCTCCGGCAGGACGCCGTGACAGGCGGCTTCGAAGAAGCCGTACGCTGACCAGCCCTGCTCCCGCCATTTCGGATGGATGCCGAAGAGGCCCTCCGAAATCGGCAGTTCCAGACCGGCATCGGTGTTATCCTCGCTGTCGATGGGTCCGATCTTCGCCTTGATCGCGGCGATGATCTGCGGTCCCAGCAGGCGGTCATCGGGGTGCCCCTCGTACATATAGAATCCTGTGGCCTCGTAGTCCTCGTGCAGGTCGAAGAGGATGTCGAAGCGTCGGCCCCGCAGCATGCGGCGCAGGGTGACCGACTCGATGACGTCGTCGTCGGACATGGCGCGGTTGATGTCCTGGCCGGCGCTGTTGGCGCGCGTGCCGGCCTCGTAACCGGAAGGATTGACGCAGGGGATGACGAAGAAG
>PVBE012277465.1_pt1 | contig 26745 bp, 21 predicted proteins | sample 1631181 | NCBI WGS metagenome assembly PVBE01 (sample SAMN08397723, study PRJNA350692) | Marine metagenome, whole genome shotgun sequencing project. | isolation source: water | place: Pacific Ocean | collected 2012-04
CCCGAGTACGGCGCGGGTCTCCGGCGAATACTCGGTCCTGACGAAGAGTATGGCCGAATAGTAGACGCCCATGTCGGCGCCGAGCCAGAACGCCATCGCCAGAAGGTGGATCAAGATCCAAAAAATCGTCCAGTCCATTTGTCCCCTCCGGCCCGTTAGAGCAGTTTCCCGAATCCGATGAGATCAGTTCCGGGATCGTGACGGCCATTCCGGATTTGAATTTTTCCGGCCATGCCCGTACACAATGCGCTCATCGGGCACGCGGGGATTGAGGTTACCTACCTCATAACGTCCTCCACCATCCTGGATCCTTATTGGAGGTGGCATCTAAGAAAAGGACGTAAACCCGCTGTCTCAGCTTGATCGGTTGATAATCCAGGGGGGCCAATTCAACAAAATAGCATTGTAAACCCAACATGTGGTTGAACCTGTGCCACCAACAACGAAGAATGTTCGAGACGCCGCCTGAATGGGCACGACGATTGTCTGCGACCGGCTGACGGCGGTCATTCAGTATGAACACGCCTAACGTCCGCTTCAGAACGAGGAAAGGCATGACCGACCGTATCGAAGGCTACCGCGAGGAGCTGACGGCAATACGCCGCGACATCCACAAGCATCCCGAAATCGCATTCGAGGAAACACGCACCTCGGACCTGGTGGCAGAAAAGTTGAAAAGCTACGGCATCGAAGTTCGTCGCGGCCTCGGCAAGACCGGCGTCGTGGGAACACTGAAGGCCGGAACGGCAAACAAGGCGATCGCGCTGCGCGCGGACATGGACGCGCTCCCCATTCGCGAAGCGAATGATTTCGATTACCGCTCAGTCCACGACAACCTGATGCACGCCTGTGGCCACGATGGGCACACCACCATGCTGTTGGGTGCGGCGAGGTATCTCTCCGAGACGCGCGCGTTCGACGGCATCGTGCACTTTATTTTCCAACCCGCCGAGGAGAGCCTTGGCGGGGCCAAGGTCATGATCGACGACGGATTGTTCGACAAATTCCCGGTCACAGCGGTTTATGGAATGCACAACTGGCCACAGCTGGCCGCCGGAAAGTTTGCCATGCGAGTCGGCCCCATCATGGCCGCATTCGACGTTTTCGAGATTACGATCACCGGAAAGGGCACCCACGCGGCGATGCCGCACACGGGCATCGATCCGGTACTCGTGGCGTCACAGGTTGTAACGGCGTTTCAGACCATCGTGGCGCGCAACACCGATCCGCTCGACAGCGCCGTCGTGTCCGTAACCATGTTTCATGCCGGCACCGAAAACAACATTATTCCCGATACCGTGACGCTCGGCGGTTGCACACGCAGCCTCCTTGCGGAAACGCAAAAAACCGTCGAGTTGAGGATGGAGAGCATCGTCACCGGAATTTGCGACGCCCATGGCGCCACCTATTCGTTCCGTTATTCTCGTGGCTATCCCGCAACCGTCAACGCGGAAGAGGAAACCGCCAATGCCGCCGCAGCGGCAATAGACGTGACCGGCGAGGACAGCGTTCTCACCGAAATCGCCCCGGTCATGGGATCGGAAGACTTCGCCTTCATGCTGCAAGAAAAGCCCGGCTGCTACATATTTATCGGCAACGGCAAAGGCGAAGGCAGTTGCATGGTCCATAATGCCGGTTACGACTTCAACGACGACATTCTGACTCTCGGCGCACGCTATTGGTCGCGGCTGGTGGAAACGCAGCTTTCGAAGTAGATCCGGCCGATCCCGGTTGCCGACACTCCAACCCTGGATCGTTCGCCGCAGAGGAGAAAATCAGCGATGCCGCTCACCGCCAAACATACGATCCACAAGGCGCACGGCCATTTCGGCTGGGATAACTCGTTCCCACCGGTCAAGACCGTTGCGCCGGGCGAGGTCGTCGAATTCGAAACCACCGATGCCTCGGGCGGCCAGTTGACGCCAAGTTCATCGGTGGAAGGTGTCGCAACCCTCGATTTCGGCCAGATCAATCCGGTGACCGGACCGATCTATATCGACGGGGCCAAGCCGGGTGACGCGCTGAAAGTAACCATCGGCGAGATTGCTCCGTCGGGGTGGGGGTGGACGGCAAACATCCCGGGATTCGGTTTGCTCGCGGACGATTTTCCGGATCCCGCGTTGCATCTCTGGAGTTTTGATTCCAGTGGGCGCGAGCCCGCCAGTTATGGCCCCGCCGGACGGGTGCCGCTCAAGCCGATGTGCGGCACCATTGGCGTCGCACCGGCGGCGGCGGGGCTGCACAGCATCGTGCCGCCGCGCAATGTCGGCGGCAACATGGATGCCCGTGACCTCGCCGAGGGCACCGAGCTTTACCTGCCTGTCGAGGTGGCCGGCGCGCTGTTCTCCCTTGGCGACACGCACGCGGCCCAAGGCGACGGCGAGATCTGCGGCACCGCCATTGAAAGCCCGATGTCGGTGGTTCTGAAAATCGACCTGGTCAAGGGCGCCAACCTGGCGTTTCCCCGCTTTACCACTCCGGGTCCGGTAACCCGGCATTTCGACGCCAAGGGCTACGAGGTCACGACGGGTATCGGTCCCGACCTGATGGCGGCGGCGAAGGCGGCGGCCGGACAGATGATCGATCTCTTGTCGAAACGCCACGGTATGTCCGCTGTCGATGCATACATGCTGTGCAGCGTTTGTGGCGATCTGCGGATCAGTGAGATCGTCGATCAACCCAACTGGGTGGTCACGTTCTATTTTCCGAGAATCGTCTTCGACTGAAGCCGTAACGCGACGGTGGCGTAACGGCGGCGCGCCGCCGGTGATACGCCTTTCACGAATCGGCAGCGCAAAACCGCGGCGGCTTTTGTGGCGCCGAGGAGGCTGTTGACGGCCGATGAAGCGCGCCAGGTCTGCGGCGCACGCCGTGCCAACCCGGTTCTTGCGTTCGCCGCCGCGGCAGTCTATCGAAGGGTCGGTGTCGTGGAAGGAGAGTTGACTGCATGCCTAGAGCCATTCGATTTCACGAAACCGGGGGGCCCGCGGAGCTGCGTTACGGCCAGAGGGTCAAGGTCATGGGGGGACAGCGTCCCGACCATCAGGCGCACCCCGGAGGCGCTGGCGATCCTCGGCCCCAGGTGTTTCGGGATCGACGAGCCGTTCCAAGCGATCGAATCGATCGCATGATCACGGCCCGGCGCAGCCGTCCGAAGATGAGGCACGGCGGCCCGCCGATGCGCCCGGCCCCCCGGACGTGAAAGTTTTTATCGCCGCGCTGGCGACCGAGACGAATACGTTCTCGCCAATCCCGACCGGAGAATTCGGATTTAGGGAAACCGGATTGTTCCATGGCGACGCCACGCGCCATCCCCCGTCAATCTTCAGCGAGCCCCTGTGTGTGTGGCGCGAGCTCGCAGAGGCTGAAGGGCACACCGTCGTCGAAAGTCTGTGCGCCGCCGCGCAACCGGCAGGCCGCACCGTCGCCAGTGTGTATCAGGCGTTTCGCGACGAGATCATTGCCGATATGCGGGCCGCGATGCCGCTCGACATAGTGCTGTTCATGTTGCACGGGGCGATGGTTGCGGAAGGCGAAGACGACTGCGAGGGCGACCTCATTGCGCGGGCCCGGGCGGTGATCGGGCCCGACGTGCCGATTGGTGTGGAACTCGATCTGCACTGCCACATCACCGGGAAAATGGTGCGCCACGCGACTGCGATCGTCACGTTCAAAGAGTATCCGCACATCGACGGGGCGGACCGCGCGCGCGAAACCTACGCGCTCTGCCGCGACGCCGCCGAAGGCAAGACAAAACCATGCATCTCGGTGCACGACTGCCGGATGACCAGCATGTGGCGCACCCCGAAAGAGCCGGTGCGAGGCTTTGTCGATCATCTCAAGTCTTTGGAGGGTCATGACGGCGTGCTGTCGGTGTCTTTTGGACACGGTTTTCCCTGGGGCGACGTAAAGGATGTGGGCGCCCGCATGCTGGTGGTTACCGACGACCAGCCGGAAAAGGGACGAACTCTTGCCGCTACGCTGGCAAAAGACCTGTGGGAAATGCGTGCGCAGACCGGCGGCGACTATGTCGATGGCGATTACGCCGTCGAGCGGGCCCTGGCCGCAACATCCGGGCCGGTCGTACTCGCCGATATCGCTGACAACGCCGGTGGTGGCGCGCCCGGCGATTCGACCTTCCTTCTGCGGCCAATCCTCGACAGCCCGGTCGAAAGTGCAACTTTGGGATTTTTTTGGGATCCCATTGCCGTGCGATTTTGTCAGGACGGCGGCGAAGGGGCGATCCTTGATCTGCGCGTCGGCGGAAAATGCGGTGTGTTTTCGGGTGACCCGGTCGACATCCGGGCCACCGTCCGCAAGGTCATCACGGGCGCGGCTCAGCCTTTCGGTTCAGGCACCGAACGTATGGGCGATTCGGTCTGGATTTCTGCGGGTCCAATCAACCTGGTCTTGTGTTCGGCACGGACGCAGGTCTTTCATCCCGACGGCTTCTCTCAATTCGGGATCGATCTTACCAACCAACGCGTTATCGTCGTAAAATCCTCTCAGCATTTCTATGCTGGCTTTGCGCCGCTCGCAAAAGAAATCATCTATGTCGCAACGCCCGGCGCTATTAATCCGAATTTCGCGAACATTGATTACACCAAGCGCGAACACCCCTTCTGGCCGAACGTCGCCGACCCGTTCGCCGAGTTCTGAATCAATACCTAGGCATTGGTATCGGTTGGAGAAACGCGCGCCCAATACCTTCACCAACGAACATCACGGAGGATCTTTCCGATGTCCAGAATCGTCCGATTTCATGAAACCGGCGGCCCAGAGGTACTTAAGATCGATGACGTTCCCGATCAGGAACCGGGCAGCGGTGAGGTCCGGATCAGGGTCGAAGCGCTCGGCCTCAATCGTGCCGAGTGCATGTTGCGTCAGGGCAAATATGCCTTCGCGCCGGTTTTTCCATCTCGCATCGGATTAGAGGCCGCCGGCGTCGTCGAGGTGATCGGGCCGGGTGTTACCAATGTCGCAGTCGGTGATCGCGTCTCGACCGTGCCCTATCTCATCGTCGACGAGCATGGCAACTGGACTGACAAGACGGCCCAATATGGCGTCTATGGCGAGACGGCAACCGTTGCCGCTGCCGCTGTTGTTCACTATCCCGACAATCTCACGCCCGAGCAGGGCACAGCCATCTGGTGTCAATATCTCACGGCCTGGGGCGGGATGTTCGAGTTCGCCAAACTCACATCCTCGGATGTTGCGCTGGTCACGGCCGCCGGCAGCAGTGCGGGTCTCGCAGGCGTGCAACTGGCCAAAGAGGCGGGCGCGTTGACCATCGCCACCACACGCGGCAGCGACAAGAAGGAAGCGTTGCTCCAGCACGCCGATCATGTCGTCGTCACCGACGAGCAGGACCTGGCGCAGATCGTGAAGGAGGTTTCCGGCGGGCGCGGCGCCAGCGTCGTCTATGACCCGATCGGCGGGCCGTTTCTTTCCAACATTCTGGAGGCGGCGGCGCCAGAGGCGCGGATCGTCGAATACGGCAATCTGTCACCTGACGACGCGCAGTTTGCGGCGTTGTTTCCATTGCTCAAACGGTTGAACGTCAAATGGCACAGCCTGTTTGACACGGCGCGCCGGCCCGAAGAACTGGCGAGCGGCGTCAGGTACGTTTTCGATCGCCTCAAAAGCGGCGCGCTGGTGCCGGTGATCGACGAGGTGTTCCCGTCGCTCGATAACATCGCGGACGCCCACCGGTACATGGAATCAAATCAGCAAATTGGCAAGATCGTCGTAAAGGTGTAAGTCTTCCCGATCGCAAGCGTTAGGGTCTTCCCTTGCGACTTCAGAGGCTGCGAGCGCCGGAGAATTTGCCTCGTATGATCGGGAAGTAGGCGAAGGGGGAGAGAAGTCGCTCGTTGGAGCGAAATCTGGATTGGAGAAGCAGTGGACAAGAAGGTTTTCAAACTCAAAGTGTCGGTCGATACCGGCCCCGGATCGGCGTTCGATGGCCGTTGCTTCGTGGAGGCCGATACCGAAGAGGAGGCAAGGCAAATCGTCGAATCTTACCTTCAAGGTCATCAAGATGACGTTGACACTTTTGCGATACGGGGCCCCTTCAAGCTAGCCGGAAAAAACGGTGAGGAATTAGCCGCAGTCGAGGTGGCAAAAGGTGCCGAGATAAGAATAATTGAGGTCGAGGAGTTTTCGGTTTCAGGCCACATCAAGGCGAAGTTATTGGACGGGTAACACGTTGCATGCGGCCCTGAATCCGGTTGACGCCATTGTATCCGGCCAACCATTTTTCAAGGCATCGATTGGGGGGCACAAATGCGTCACACGATCGCGCGGCAAGTTCCTCGAACCGCGACCGTCGCCCTCCTGTTGGCCGGCCTCTTGTCATGGGCGCCGACGGCTTCGTTGCTGGCGGAGGAGTTTCACCAGTCGCATCGCAACGTCGAGGTTTACAGTACCTACAAATACGACTCGGTTGGCTACGACTATGGTGTGGAGTACGAAGCGAGAAATACGAATGGCTTTGCGGTCTGCATCACCTTATGGGTGAATGATGGTTATTGCTGCACTTCGGGTTTGATCGGAGAGTATCCGCCGCTTCTGCTGCATCCGGGAAAGGAAGGTTATCCCGGCTGGGTTGTCCAGGCTGAGGCGAGCCAAGAGGACAACTGAGATACCGCCCTCAGGGGTCAACATCGACCGTTATTAGGCCGGCGCTGCCCATCAAAGCGGCGCCGCGGCCTGCCACCTGGGGCAGCCGCGAACACGATATCGGCAACCGGGGCGGGTCGGCCGCCCAGGGCACGTCGGTCGCAATGACGACGACGATGGAACTCGCGCTCTCCATTCATGCCGCTATAAATAGAGGCGGTCGCGGGGTAACGCCGGTGCGGCAACAGGCGTGGGGGTGCTATGGGAGAGAACTACGTTCGTGACCCGGGGCGGGTCCGGGACATGGCGCGTGGGATCGTCGCCGGGGATATCGATCCGGTTGAGCTGGTGGAAGCCTGCTTTGCACGGATCGATGAAGTCGACGACGTTATTCATGCCTGGTGCCGACCCGACCGCGAGGGTGCGCTGGCGCAAGCCAAGGCCCGCACCCTGGAAGCGCGCGACGGTCATATTCGCGGGCCCCTGCACGGCGTGCCGGTGGCTATCAAAGACGTGATCGATGTCGCCGGATTGCCGACCCGGGCATTCAGCCCGACGCGGGATCATCTCGGGCCGGCGGCGGCCGATGCCGAAACGGTGGCTACCCTGCGCGAGGCCGGCGCGGTAATCCTCGGCAAGGTGCATACCACCGAATTTGCGTTCTATGAAAGCGTGCCGCCCACCCGCAACCCCCACGATCTGACCCGAACGCCGGGTGGTTCCAGCGCCGGCTCCGCCGCCGCCGTGGCGAGCGGGATGGCGCCGCTTGCGCTTGGCACCCAAACCGCCGGTTCGGTTAACCGGCCCGCAGCCTACTGCGGCATCGGCGGATTCAAGCCGAGCAAGCTCTCCCTGTCGGCAGCGGGCGTGGTGCCGTTTGCCCCGGCCTTCGATACGGTCGGCACGATCGGTTTCACGCTGGCCGATGCGGTGGCGGGATTTCTTGCGATGTGCCCGGCCTATTTGCAGAAGGCACCGGCGCGCCGCGAACGGCCGCAGTTGGTGATGATTGCGGATCCTTGCCTCGAAGCGGCGGACGCGGCCGCCATCGAGGCGGTCGAGGCGCTGGCACAAGAGTGGGCAGAGGCAGGCTGGCCGGTTCGCCGCGCCGCCTCGCCGGTCTCCTTTGCGAATGTGCAGGTCCACCATACCGTCATCGCGGAATACGAAGTCGGCCACGCCCACCCCGATCTTGCCGACGCGCCCGCGGGCGACGTTTCGCAGCGACTCAGAGACACCGTCCGCCGCGGACTTGCAACGCCTGTGGCGCGCTATGTCGATGCCAGGGGAATTCTGCACGGCATGGCGGCCACCTTCTGGAGCACCTTCGGACCGGATGAGGTCATGCTCTTCCCGGCAGCGCCGGGTCCGGCACCTTCGTCTTTGACGACCGGCGATCCGCAACTCATCGTGCCCTTCACGGCGCTCGGTGGCCCCATTGCCAACATGCCGGCAGGAACGAAAGACGGTCTTCCGCTTGGTATACAGTTCGCCGCGGCGCCGGGCCTCGATCGGGCGCTCGCCCAATGGTCATGCGAACTCGAGGCCAACGGCGGTTGAGGTTTGGAGAACGGATCGGGCGTAGTAAACAAGTACGGGGAGACGCAAATGACATTCCGAATTGCCGTCGATACCGGTGGCACCTTCACCGATGCGGTGATTGTCGACGACAGCGGCCGGCAGGCCATCGGCAAGGCGCTGACGACGCCCGAGCGAATCTTCGAGGGCATGCGCGACGCAATTGCGGTTACGGCCGGGGAATGGAACCTTGGGCTCGACACGGTGTTGGGCGATGCCGAGCTGCTAATCTACGGCACCACCCGCGCCACCAACGCGGTCGTCACCGGCAACATCGCCAAGACCGCGTTTCTCACCACGCACGGCTTTCGCGACGTGCTGGTTTTGCGCGAAGGCGGCAAATTCAATCCCCACGACTACGCCACCGAGTACCCGGAACCCTATGTTCCGCGGCGCTGGACCTTTGAAATCGAGGAACGCATCGACGCCGAAGGCCAGGTGGTGCACCCGCTGCACGAGCCCCAGGCCCGCAGCGTGCTCGACTCCCTGAAGACCCGTGGTTTCGAGGCGATCGCCGTTTCGTTTCTCTGGTCGGTCGCCAACAGCGCCCACGAGCTTGCCATCGGGCGCCTGCTGGACGAAATTCTGCCCGGCGTCCCCTACACCCTTTCCCATCAGCTTATCCCGATCGTGCGCGAGTATCGCCGCGCCAGCGCCACCGCCATCGACGCCTCGCTCAAGCCGCTTATGCAGCATCACCTGAGCGAGATGGAGGAGGATTTGCGCGCCGCCGGATTCGGCGGCGAAACCCTCGTCAGTACTTCGGTCGGCGGGTGCCAGCATGTGGGCGAGCTGGTTGAGCGCCCCATTCACATGCTGAAATCCGGCCCGGCGATGGCGCCGGTTGCGAGCAAGGCCTACGGCACCATCGAGCATTTGGGCGGCGACGTCATTGTCTGCGATGCCGGGGGCACGACCTTCGACGTCGGGCTGGTGCGCGATGGCGGACTGGTCTACACGCGCGACAGCTGGATCGGCCCGCAATGGCTTGGGCACCTTGTCGCCATGTCGACGGTGGATGTGCGGAGCGTCGGCGCTGGTGGCGGCTCGATCGCCTGGATCGATCCCGGCGGATTGCTGCGCGTCGGCCCGCAAAGCGCCGGCGCCAACCCGGGCCCGGCCTGTTACGGCCATGGCGGCGAACAACCGACCGTGACCGACGCCGCGGTCGTTCTCGGCTATATCGATCCCGCTTATTTTCTTGGCGGCCGCATGACGCTCGACGTCGCTGCGGCGCGGCGCGTGATCGAAAAAATTGCCGCGCAACTCGGCAAATCGGCGGAGCAGGCAGCAGCCGATATTCTAACCGTCACCAACGAGCTGATGATCAAGGCGATCCACGAAATTACCGTAAGTGAAGGCCTTAACCCGCGTGAAAGCGTCATTGTCGCGGGCGGCGGGGCGGCCGGGCTCAATATCCTTCCGATCGCCGGTGAACTCGGATGCGAAACGGTCATTCTGCCCAAGACGGCGAGTGCGCTTTCGGCCTGCGGCATGCAGTTTTCGGACATCATGAGCGAGAAGACCATCAGCCGCGTTACGCTCTCGGGGCGATTCGATTTCAAGGGCGTGAATGCCGCCCTCACCCAGATCGACGACGAGCTCGAGCGTTTCCGCAAAGCCTTGCCGGGCGGGGGCAGTGCCGACTACCGCAAGAAGTATTTCGTCGAGGCGCGCTATCAAGCCCAGGTTTGGGAGCTCGATACGCCGTTGCCGGTAACACGCTTTCAGGACGAGGGTGACGTGAACGCGCTGATTGAGGCGTTCCACACCGTTCATGACCGCGTCTACGCCGTGCGCGATGAGGGCAGCCAGGTGGAATGCGTCAACTGGAAGGGCCGGCTCTCGGTTCAGCTCGGCGGCGCAGTTGTGACCGGGACGGCCGGCAACCTCACGTCCCACACGCCACCGGCACAGATCGTACGCACGGCCTACTTCGCCGGCGGCGGCGAGAAGGAAATTGCGGTCTATCGCGGCCACGAACTGAACCCCGGTGGCCTGATCGCCGGGCCAGCCATCATCGAGGAACCAACGATGACCATTGTCGTCTATCCCGGCACCCAAGCTGCCGTCAGCGATGCCGGAAACTACGTGCTGAACAATCAGGCGTAAGGCGAGGAGAAACCGATGACAACGCAATCGCAACCGGCCGCGCTTGATCCCGTTCTGACCACGATCATTGCGAATCGGCTCGACGGAATTGTCCGTGAAATGACCAATACGTTGCTCAAGGCGGCGCGCTCGGCGGTCATATCCAGCGCGCGGGATTTCTCGTGCTGCATTGTCACGGGCGACAGCCGCTTGCTGGCCTCGGCCGAAGGGCTGCCGGTGCATATTTTCGGCTGCCATCTGCAAGCCGCCCGGTTGGCGGAGTTCCATGCCGGCGATATCCGCGAGGGCGACGCCTATCTCGACAACGATCCCTATGGCGGCAATACGCACGCTGCCGACCATACCTTCATGGTGCCGGTCTTTTTCGAAGGCGAGCACCTCTTTACCGCTTGTACCAAGGCGCACATGGCCGACATCGGCAACAGCATTCCGTCGAGCTACTATGCCGCGGCGGCCGACCAGTACGCCGAAGGGGCGTTGATCTTCCCCGGCGTCCGCGTTCAGCGCGACTACAAGAATGTCGAAGACATCGTGCGCATGTGCCGCGCCCGCATCCGCGTGCCCGACCAGTGGTACGGAGACTTCCTCGCCGGCCTCGGATCGGCGCGCATCGCGGAACGGCGCCTGAAGGCATTCTGCCAGAAGTATGGCAAGGAAACGGTGAAACGTTTTATCGGAGACTGGATGGATTATTCCGAGCGCCGCATGGTGCAGTCCATCCGTGCCCTGCCCAAAGCCCACCTCGTCAATACCGGCCGCACCGACCCGCTCGAAGGCATCCTGCCGGATGGGCTGGAACTCAAGGTGGTGCTCGAGGTGGACCCCGACGCGGCCATGATTCACGTCGATCTCACTGACAATCCGCCGAGCGTCGATTGCGGTCTCAATTCATCGGAGGCCTCGACGACCAGCGCCGTGATGGGTGCGATCTTCAACAGCCTCGAGAGCGACCTCCCGCGCAACGCCGGGTCGTTCCGCCGCATTACCTTCAAGTTTGCCGAGGACAGCGTCGTCGGCGCACCGAAATTTCCGCACAGTTGCTCGCTCTCCACCACCAACGTTGCCGAGCGCCTGGTCAACATCACGCAGAGCGCGTTCGCACAGATCGGCGAGGGCCACGGACTGGCGCAGGGCGGCACCGGTCTCGGCGCCGGCATGGCGGTCCTCTCGGGCAAGGACCATCGCCACGGCGACGCCCGTTATGTGAACCGCCTGATGCTGTCCACCAATGGCGGTCCCGCCGGCCCCGAGGCCGATGGCTGGGTCAACTACGCGATCCCGGTGATCGCCGGGCTCATGTACCGCGACTCGGTCGAAGTGGATGAACTGAAACATCCCTTCCGCGTCGAGTCCCTGGGGCTGGTGCCGGATTCCGCAGGCGCGGGCCGCTATCGCGGCGCCCCGAGCCAGCAGGTGACCTATACCCCGCTCGAAAACGACGTTACCGCGATCATTCCCTGCGACGGCCAGGTGGCCGCGCCGCGCGGTGTGCTCGGCGGCGAGGACGGCACCCCCGGCTCGACCTGGATTATCGGTACCAATGGTGACGAAACGAAACTGCCCAACTTCGTAAACATGGTCGTTCGCAAGGGCCAGACCGTGCGCGGGCAGGATTCGAGCGGCGCCGGTTATGGCGACCCGACCAGGCGCGATCCGGCCCGGGTTCTGCGCGACGTTCTCGAGGGGTGGGAAAGCCGCAACAAGGCGGCCCGCACCTACGGCGTCCTGTTTAGCGGCAAGATCGACGACGAGACGCTGGCCGTCGACGAGGCCGCCACTACCGCCCACCGGTCCGAGATTGAAGCCGCGCGCGCAGCCGGAGGATAAGCGCCGCGACAGCGGAACGGGCCGGCATTGATGGGGCCGTCGTGGGATATGCCGCCCGGAGGACGATCGTTCTTCAAGCATGGCCCGGCGGAACATGGTTGGAGGTCTTCCAAACTGGGTGCCGGCCTTCATATCCAGCGAGACGCCCTTTTTTTCTGGCGAGACACCCTTTGACCTTTCCGACAGGTACGTCGTATCAATGGTTTTGATCCCCACCAGACAGAAAGAACCTTTGCGATGGCCAAAAAACCCTCAAAGAAATCAAAAATGTCTCGAGCGACCAGAAAGCCAGCAGTCCGTTACAAAGCCACGCCAGCGGGCACCAGAGACCGCCAGCACCTGATCAACGTCATCCAGTCCGGAACAGGGTGCACGTCGGCAGCCGCCCGGGAAACACTGACCGCGGTCATCGGCACCATCACGGCTTCGCTGAAGAAGAACCAGCGGGTTCTCTTGGCGGGATTCGGCTCATTCACCGTTGCGAAACGTGCGGCCCGCAACGGTGTGAACCCTCGGACCGGAGAGGCCATCAAGATCAAGGCATCCAAATCGGTGCGCTTGAAGGCAAGCCGGACACTGAGAAATTCGGTCTGATCGACTGCCGCCCCAATTTTAGGGGCAAACCGTAGCGGCCGGCCGGTAACCAGCCCGGTTCAACCCCAGCGGCCCGCCAACGGCGCGAAGGTTTCCGGTTGTTGGGGCAAAACCGAGGGGCACGGCGAATCCGCCGAGGGTTTCAGATTGTTCCGAACCGGGACGGTTCTGCCGGCGCCGTGGGCAGGTTTTGAACGATCTAGTTCTTTGTCTCTTGACTGGACATCGCCCAAGCGTCGCGTGGCGCCCGAACGTCGTGTAATGCCCGTACGACCTGTGGCGAGATTTTCCGGCCGGCGCCCCTGCGAACCGGGCATAATATTGCCGTCCATCAAGTAGCGTTTCGGGCGTCGCCGCGCGGCACCAGCGCCAGTGACAGGAACGCGGCAACGCTGCATCCCGCCACAACATAGGTCATGGGCAGTTGCGTGCCGTCGCGCAACATTCCGGCCACCAGAGTTGCGGCCGCCGCCGTCGACATCATCAAGAACCCGTTCAATGACGATGCCGTCCCTGCCCGCTCGGGAAAGGCGTTGATCGCCCCCTGCGACGAACTCGGCCAGGTATTGGCAAGCCCGAACAGGATCAGCGCCGCCGGTCCGACGATCGCCACGACCCCGGTTATGCCTGCAAGCGCCAATCCCAGCATGCTCAGTCCGCCCGCGCAAATGACGATTGAACCTAGTACCACCATGCGGTCACCACCCAGGCGCACGGTAAACCGGCTGGCCACAAACGATCCGAGAAAGTTGAACAAGGAGGGAAACAGGACAAACCATCCGTAAAGGTCGGGCCGCACGCCCAGCATCTCGATAAGGACGAACGGCGCACCCGCCATATAGGTAAAGATCGCGCCCGCACCGAAACCGTTCTGTAATGTAAAGGCGATAAAACGGCGCGAGCGAAGCATTGCCGGATAGGCCGCGAACATATCGCGTAAGCGCGAGCGTATCGCCGAAGCCGGCGTTGAGTTGGTCTCCTCAAGGCCGATCCAGGTCACAAACAACATCAAGGCACCAAGAGCCGACAAAAACACGAAGATCGATTGCCAACCGAAAGCCACCTGCAGGTATCCCCCCAGCACCGGCGCGAAGGCCGGCGCCACGACGATGGCCATGCCGACGTAGGCCATGATTTGGGCGGCGCGGTCGCGCGAGAAAGAATCGCGCAGGACGGCGCGGCTCACCACCGGACCGGAGCAGGCGCCAAAGGCCTGGACGGCGCGGCCGACGGTCAGCACCTCGATGGAGGGCGCCAGGAAGCAGATGGCGCTTCCCGCGATGAACACCATTAGACCAAGAAACAGCGCCGGCCGCCGCCCGCGCCGGTCTGCCAGCGGCCCGTAAACCAGCTGCGCAATGGCGAAAGCGAACATGTAGACGCTAATCGTCATCTGCACTTGCGCGCTGCTGGCGTCGAAATAGGCGGCGATGGCCGGCATCGACGGCGTGTAGATACTAAGGGTCGAGAAGCCGACGGCCATCAGTCCCAGCATCCACACCACCAACAGGCCGATGTTGGCAGGCACCGCCCGTACCTTGCGGGCGCCTCCTGAAGGGGGGGACTGCGGCGGCAGGCCGGTCTGGTCCGCCGATCGCGGGACCGCTTCCTTATCCATTCACACCTGGTATCCGTTGAAGACCGTGCCGGCGGGCGGCAGGGAGGAATTCGCGATCGACGGTGCCACAAGGTCGGCACCGTCAGCAAACGTTGGTTAGGCCGTGCGAGCCCACATTAATCTAACCCTGCCTTCGTTGCAGGTCTCCGTCCAAAACTGAACGCCGCCTCCTGGTTGAGGTTGATGAAAACCGTTTGACGAGCCATGTGGCGAAAGACCAATTCGCCTGCGCGCCCGGCCGCGCAAAGAAGCTGAATAGTTGCTTGGATGTCGAGCTATTCTTGCGTCTCAAGTCCTTACCGGGAAGTTTCTCGACAGGCTCGGCCAGGAGGCGCCGTTCAACACGGCATAGAAACACGACCGCCCAGGGGTGGGCCGCCGGCATTTCTGGCCGGAATGCCCGCTCCAACCCACCGAGCAGGTTGGCGGGCGGTGGCGGCGGCGGCGCTGACCGTTGGCGGGCAATCGAGGTCATCGACATCGCTCCCCCGCCCGGCTTGCCTGTAGCTCGATCTCGGCCATGTCGAGCGCCACAGCCCCCGATTACCCTTGAGGATGGTCGTCGCGTTCAAGGTTGATTCTCAACGAGCCACGCGCGGCGGCTCAATTCCACCCCAGTGACTCGCTTGCGGAGGGGCTCGCCCGCCGGCGACGATTCTCATATAAGGAGATATCGCCATATCTGCTCGCGAAGGGAGACACCGAATGCAAATAACACAGGCCCTGCTGGGGGAACATGGCGTGCTCCATGCTCTCTTCGAACACGTCGAGGCGGGCCTTCCGGGGATGGAGACCCTGGCCGACGTGCAGGGAGCGGGGGCGACGCTGGTTGCGACGCTCGGCTCCCACGCCCGCATCGAAAACGAGATCTTGTTTCCCGCTCTGGAACCACATTTGGGATCTGGCGGACCGCTTGCCGTCATGCGCCACGAGCACGACGAAATCGAGGGGGCGCTCGAAAATGTCGTCAACGCCACCAGTCACGATACGGCTCTGAGCCAACTGCGCTACGCCCTTCAGGTCACGCGGGATCATTTCGCCAAAGAAGAACAAGTGCTGTTCGGAATGGCGCAGCAGGTGCTCGCCGCCGACGAACTCGACCGGCTGGGGGCCCGGTGGGCGGAGACACGACGTGTTGTGGCGCGATAATATTCGCCGGGCAGAGCATCGGGTCGAACGCTGCGCCGAACAACGCGTGCCGTCACAGCGTCGAGCGTCCCGGTTTTAGCCGATGGCCGCAGTAATTTCGGATTTGCCGGTTCAGTCGATGGCCTCGTAGTGGCGCGTGTCGGGTATGCCGTCCATCAGCGCCACCGTCACCGCAAATTCGCTCATCTTCTTAAGTTCTTCGAAATACCGGCCGTGCGCCTCGACGCTGATCCACTTTTCGATGAGAACGATGTGATCGGGATCCTCGGCGTTGACGAGAATATCGATGCCTTGGCAATCGGCGTCGGCGCGGGCGTGCGGAATTCCGGCAATGAAAGCGTCGCGCAGTGCGGCGCCCTGCCCCGGCTTGGCTCGGGTATGAATGATGGCAGTAACCGTCATTGGGTGATGCCTCCTGGAACTTGATTTTTCGTTCGGGTCATTGACGCATTCTAGCACCGGTCGGAACCCCTGCCGAACAGTGTCATGCCCAGTTTGCGGTGACTGCGCGCAACAGAAAGACTAACGCCCTTGGTCGCCGCGCCGGACGAGGATGTAGGCGAGCGTACCAAACACCGCGAAGCCGCCCACCAGGGGCAGGACCGTGCCGTCATAGCCAAGGCCGACCGCGGAGCCGAACAGAAGCGAAATGAAACCGGTCAGCGTACTGACGACCGCCGAACCGACGCCGGCGATGTGGCCGAGCGGTTCCATCGCCATCGCCGTGAGATTGCCGAACAGAATGCCCAGACAGAAGAACGTGGCCAGGCCATAGGTCATGAAAGCCCAGAAGGGCGGCTGGCCCGACATCGTGGCGGCGATAACAAAAAAGACGACCGACAGTCCAATGATGGCGATTAGTGCGCGGCCGCTCAAGACCCGCATGCCGTACCGAATCACGAGACGGGAATTGGAGAACGACGCGCTGCCGATCGCCAATGCGAGAACGGCGAAAAACAGAGGGAACAGGGAACCGAGTTGATAGGTATCCTGAAATATCTGCTGGGACGATGTCAGGTAGCCGATCATGGCCGCGAAGACAAACCCGGCCGCGGCGGCGTTGCTGAAAGCGACGCGGTTGGTGCAGACCTCGACAATGGCCCGGCCAATGCGGCCGGCCGCCAGAGCGTTGCGCCGGTCGAGCGGCAAGGTCTCCGGCTGGCGCGCCGTGAACCAGACAAACACGATTAGAGCGAGCGCGAGAAAAAAGACAAAGATTTCGCGCCAATCGGCGATGTACACGATCCCTTGTCCGATTGCCGGCGCGGCCGCGGGAACGAGTATGAACACCGCCATAATGAACGACATGATCCGGGCCATGGCCCGGCCTTCGTATTGATCGCGAATCAGGGCGATTGACACCGTGCGCGGTCCGGCTGCGCCCACCCCTTGCAGAATCCGGCCCGCCAACATCGTCGGAAAGTCGGTCGCAAAGGTGGACAGCAGGCAGCCCACCATGAACAGGATTAACCCGGCGTTGATCGCAAGTTTGCGGCCGACGCTATCCGAGAGCGGCCCGAAAACCATTTGCCCCAGCGCCAGGCCGAGAAAAAATGCCGACAGAATCCATTGATTGTTGTTCGCCTTCTGCACACCCAAATCGCTGCCGATTAGCGGCAACGCGGGCAGCATCGCGTCCGTCGAGAGCGCGACCAGCGAAATCATCAGCGCCATCAGCGGCACAAATTCGGCAAGCGGGCGCGTCCGCGCTTGTGGCGTCTGGTTCAAACTTTTCGTTCCTATTGCCGCAAGGCCACGCAGGGTTTGGCGCGAATGCGCCGCGGTGTCCCGCCCTCGGCCAATCGAGAGGCTGATGGGGCCCTAGAAGGACTTCTTCCTCGCTGTCCTGTCAACGTCGGAATAGGGGTTTCCGGGCGGCAACGTAATTGCGGGCCGAGGTCTCAGTGAGTCCCGGCTGAATATTGGAATCTCCATGGCGTCACGCCCGCGCCCGAACACCCTCCCCCAGTTGCCCCGAGACAGGATCGAAACCCTGTCATAGAATGGTGGCCGTTCTTCCTTTCCATGAACGCTGCGGACCGGGACCGCGTTGCAGCGACCAAGGGTTCACCATGTTTGGAAACATCACCGACGATATCGCCCACAACGCGCGCCGGCGCCCGGACCATCCGGCGATGATCGACAGCACACGGGCCCTCGATTACCGGAGCCTCGACGCCGATATCAAGCGAACGGCCAACCACTTGCGGGATCTCGGGATTGGCGCCGGCGATTTTGTCGGCCTCGCCATGGCCGACACCATCGACAATGTCGTTGCCATGCTCGGCATCATCCGCCTCGGCGCCGTTCTCATTCCCATGGACTGCCGCTGGCTCGCGGAAGAAAAAATCCGCGTCGCCGGGGCCTTCGGCGTCCCGACCGTCATCGTCGACGACGAACCGCTGGCGGGGATCGAAACCCTGATCGTCAACGAAGATTGGCACCGGGCGGTGGCGCAGAAAGAGCCGGAGGGCGAATTTCCATCCGACCCCAAGGCGCCGCTGTGGCTGTCGCTCTCATCCGGCACCACCGGCGTTCCGAAGGGGCCGCTGGTCACCCATTACCAGATGTCGCTGCGCTTCATGTCGCAATGGGTCAGCGACGGTTTCACCGAGCACGACCGCAACATGCTGGCGACACCGCTTTATTTCGGCGGCGGGCGCGGCTTTACGATCGTCAATCTGATTATGGGCGCGACGGTGTTTTTCCACCCTCCGCCCTACCGACCCGAGGACCTGGTCGAGACCGTCAACAAACACCGCATCACAACGCTATTCCTCGTTCCCACCCTGCTCCGGCGGCTACTGAAGATTCCGGCTGGGCAGGGTCCGCTGATGCCGAGTTTGCGCGTCCTGCTTTCAAGCGGATCGATCCTCCATGTCGAGGAACGCGAACAGATCCTGCGCCAACTGTCGCCCTGTTTCTTCAATATCTATAGTTCGACCGAGGGCGGCGCGGTGTCCGTTCTGCCCCCCGAAGCAACGGGTGAAGCGGCGCGCTCCGTCGGCCGCGCAGCTTTTCAGACTGAATTCGAAGTCGTCGATGAAAACGACCGGCCCTTGCCGCCGGACGAAATCGGGCGTATTCGCCATCGCTCACCCTGGCTGCCGGAAGGATTTCACAACAACCCGGAGGAGACCAAGAAAGTCTTCAAGGACGGCTGGTATTATCCCGGCGATCTCGGACGCATCGACGAGCACGGATTTCTCTATATCGTCGGCCGGGTCAAGGACCTAATCATCCGCGGCGGCGTCAATATCTATCCGGCCGAGATCGAGGAGATATTGATTCGCCACGCGGCCGTGCACGACGCCGCGGCGGTGCCCTGGGAGTCGCGCGAACTGGGCGAGGACGTGGCTGTTTTCGTGGTGCGCGGCGACACGGCCGACGGAGCTGGCGAAACCGAACTGATCGCCCATTGCCGCGCCCAGCTTGCGCCCTACAAGGTGCCGCGGCGAATCTTCTTCGTTGACGAACTGCCCAAGAGCTCGCTTGGAAAAATTCTGAAGACCGAACTGGTCAAGCGCCTGCCGCCGCTGGACGAGCCGCCGGAGCAAGCGGAACACAGCGCGGCGGAAACGGAGTAACGCGCCGGCGCGGCCCTCGCCCGGGACCCGCTCTCAGGCCTCGAACAGGGTCCAGAAATAGCCGTCCGGCGCCGTAAACGAGAACGCCGGCTGGCCGAACTCGTCCGGTATTATGTCGCTGATGGCGCCGGCCGCGCTATGGCGCACCTTGCGGTGCATGGCCTCGATGTCGGCAACCCTGTAGGTGTAGAGCGAATACCCGAGGTTGCCAGGCCGGGCGTCGGCAGAGCGGTCCGGGTCGGAAATACCGGCCGGCATCTGGAAGCAGCGCAACCGGCCCGAGCGGTGGCGCGATACCACGTCGTCTGACTCGGCGTCGTCGAAATTCACAAAGCGCAGCAGGTCGCCGGGTTCGAGCGCGTGCATTGTGGTCGCCATCCACGAGGTCTCATGGTCGATCTCGCGCTGGCCCCAGCGCTTCAGGCCGAACACATCCTCGTAGAAATCATAGACACTCATATCGTCGCCCTTGGTGACGATGGCGGCGTGACAGACCTCGCTGGTCTTGAACAGGCAATCGGGATTGACGCGGCCGTAGAGGGGCATGTCGAAGTTGTAGCGGGTCATGGCGACATGCTGGTAGTACGGCAAAAACATGATGAGGTCGCGCACGCAGGCAATGGGCTCGCTGAACGGACGCGGCTCGGGATGATCGGCATCGGGAATGTGCGGGTTCATGTGGGGGCCCAGTTTGTAGATGGGCCCGCCCAGGACCTCCTGCATTTCGGCGTGGTTGAGGCAGGTAATCATGTCGTCGGTCTTGTGAACCGACCAGCGCGTCCCCATGGTGCGCAGGGGCGCCATGTTGAGGCCGGGTCCCGTCGGCCGGTCCCAGACCATGAGCCGGATGAGCCCGCGATCGGAGTCCTGATGAAACAAACGCACCGAATTGAGTTCCGATTTCACGCCATACAGTGCCTCGGCCACGGTGGCGTCGAGACCGCCGCGCTTGCCTTCGCGATAACCGAAGCGCTGCCAGTGAGCGATGCCATCGGCCGCGTCGGGCACGCCGACACCGATGTCATAGAGACCTCCCCTCACGCGCGCCGTCTCGCCCACCATCTTGCCCGCCCTCCAAAGCCGCCGGATCGGATATGGTACGCGGCGTCCTTCGTTCCCGGCAAGGCAAGCCCCACCTGAAAGACATGACCATGCCCCTGTTTCCGGTCAGCCACTCGATCCTCGATGCCGAGGCGCTGGGCACCGAAGTGGCACGCCGATATGGTTTTGCGGCCCCCCTCACCTGCCGGTTGATGGGTCACGGCATGAACGACTTTTACGCTGTGCACGCGGAGGGCCGCGACTATGCGCTGCGCGTTTCGCGCGCCGGCGCCGGCATGGAATCGAATCTGATCTACGAATTCGACCTTCTTCGCTTTCTCGAGGACGAAGGCATTCCGGTGGCGGGTCCGATCGCGGCGGAAGACGGTTCGCTCTTTTTTCAGGTCGCAGTGGGTGAAGGCGACCGCCGGGTCGCGTTGATGCGTGCGGTTCCCGGCGCTTCGCTTGCCAACGCCGACGATCCGGCGCTGGCCGAAGAAGCCGGCCGATGGGTCGGAACCATGCACCGGATCGCTGACCGCTTTCACAGCGACGCTGAACGCCGCAAGGACGTGGGCCGCCGCCTCGACGAATATGGGCCGACACTGATGGCGCATCTGGCGGGAAGCGAAGACGCAGACTTCGTCGCCGCGGTGCTCAAGGCTTCGGTCCGCACCTATGAGGAAATGGCCGCCTCGGGCCTGCCCCGGCTTCCGACCCACGGCGACCTCACCCGCGAAAACATTTTTCTCGACTCAGATGGCCACATCGTCCTGATCGATTTCGACGACTGCGGCGAGGATTTTGCCGTTGCCGATATCTCGAGCTTCTTGTGGCGCAACCGCTACGCCGGCGGCCCGGCAGAGATGAGCGAGCGCTACCTCGACGGCTACCGGCGCGAACGACCGCTTGCGGCCGCGGAAGAAGAGTTTCTGCCGCGATTTGTCGCCATCCGCAATTTCGAGATCGCGGCGGTTGTCGCCGTGCAAATGGGTGTACTCGGGCAGCTTCACGCCGTCGAACTCGAAATCGAACGCTTCGTTGCGCTCGGCCGCGCCCTTGTGCGCGAGTCGAAGCTGCTGTGACACCGCGCCCGGTCCTCAGAAACTCTTCTTGAAACGCCGCGACGACACGCGCGATTGGTATCCCATCTTTGCCACATTAGGAGTTTTGGTTCGGCGTCCGAATCCGACGCTCTTGACCCGTGAGGATTTCGGGACTACAACACCGCCGCAATGATTTGTAGAGGATCGACTTCGGCGATGACCGTTCAAGAAGGCTCCCTTATGGAAGCCGCCAAAAGAGCACCGACGTACCGGAATATACATTGGAATTCCGAAGAGGGGCGAGGTATGCTACGGTCGTAGAAGTACGTTCAAAAGCACAAACTGAACCCCTTCCCGGCCCGCCGTGGAGGGGTTTTTCATTTCAGGAACGGACTAGTTCCATGACCTCATACGAGACAATCGAAACCGGTGGAGCGCCGGTCAAAGCCTGGGTCCGGGGCGTCCCCCTGGAGGATCAGGCGCGCCAGCAGCTGATCAATGTCGCGTCGCTGCCGTTTGTTCACAGCCATGTTGCGGCGATGCCCGATGTCCACTGGAGCCTCGGCGCGACGGTCGGCAGCGTTATTCCCTGCCGCAAAGCGATTATTCCCGCGGCGGTCGGGGTTGATATTGGCTGCGGTATGATGGCGGTCCAGACGACGCTGAGGTCTCATCATCTGCCAGATTCGCTGAAACCCCTTCGCACCGGGATCGAGGCGGCCGTTCCCCACGGCCGGACAAGTTTCGATCCGGCAAAGGATGCGGGTGCCTGGACGGAGATTTCGGATGCAATCGCAGAAGACTGGAAGACGCGACCCTGTCGGCAGTCCACCTTGCAGGCGGGATTACGAGAAATTGTGGAGAAGCATCCCAAGCTGGGACGGGCGAACAGCGTCCACCACTTGGGAACGCTCGGCACCGGAAATCACTTTATCGAGGTCTGTCTCGACGAAAGCGATACCGTCTGGGTGATGCTCCATTCGGGCTCGCGCGGGATCGGCAACAAGATCGGAACCTACTTTATCGAGAAGGCGAAGGAGGAAATGCTGCGCTGGTACATCGAACTCCCCGATCCCGAGCTGGCTTATCTTCCGGAATCAACGCCCTTGTTCGGCGACTATGTCAAGGCGCTTACCTGGGCACAGGCGTTTGCGCGTGCAAACCGCGAAATCATGATGAACCGGATTCTTGCGGTTCTGGAGCGGTCCTTCACCGAGTTCGGGTTGGGTGAAGTCGCGGTCAACTGCCACCACAACTATGTGGCGCAGGAGAAACATTTCGGTGCCCAAGTCTGGGTGACGCGCAAGGGCGCCGTGCGCGCCGGCGAAGGAGAACTCGGGATCATTCCAGGCTCGATGGGCGTGCGCTCATACATTGTGCGGGGCAAGGGGAACCCTGACTCTTTCTGCTCGTGCTCCCACGGCGCGGGCCGTGCCATGTCGCGGAAAGAGGCGCGGCGGCGTTTCTCCGTTGAGCAGCATGCCGAAGCCACGAAAGGTGTCGAGTGCCGCAAGGACGAAGAGGTTCTCGACGAAACACCTATGGCCTACAAGGACATTGATGCGGTAATTGCAGCACAGAAGGACCTTGTGGACGTGGTCCACACCCTGAAACAGACCGTGTGCGTGAAGGGGTAGAAAGCGGAGAGCCCTTTTTGCTGCGGGCTGTCCAACTACAGATGAAATATCGCGGACCTTGGCGACACAGGCCGGTAAATCTGATCCGAGCAGCAGGGCGATTCGAAGCCCGATGCGCCAGAGTTGCGGGCGAGCCTTTGGCGGCATCACTGAGAACTCCGAGAATCCGGTACCGCTAGATTGGTCCTAACATGAAGGTACACCAATGATTGTTCCCGGCATGATCGGATATGATCCTGAAGGCAACTATTTCATGGACCCGCACGTGCAGTTTCTGCTTGCGAGCGATGAAGAAGTTGCCGGTGGTGCCATTACTGAGAGTGGGTACTACGTATTCCCGTTCTGCGATCCCATGTGCTGCCGCCCGGCCGGACCGTTTCGCAGCGTCGTTGAGGCGCGTGAATGGGCGCGCAAGGAGTTCTGTGGAGGTGCGCCAGCACCATGGGCACAATGGACTGCTACGAAGGGTTTCGGCGGGCAACAGTGAACTTGCCCTTGACCTGCCCCCACGAAGTGGTCCAGCTCCTATGAGAGAGTCTGGCGTAACGACAAAATCGAACCCCCGACCTCGGCGATCCATTGTTGCCTTGATGGTTCGCCGCGTGAATCAATCCTTCGTTCGAACAGTCCGAAAATAGTCTATCAACAGCATCGACCCGGGACGGACATTCAGTGGTCACGGCCCACAGAACAGGCGTCAAGACGGCGCGGTATCTGATTCAACGTCTCCTGAGGAGCATTCTTGGTAGAAGTGACCGCAACCGATTGCGCCGCCTGCAACCCGTTGCGCGTGCTAATGCCATTCAGCGAGCATATTGAAGCGCTGGTAAACCGGGATCTTGGCACCCCATATCGCCAGGCCTGGACATGGAATCATGTGATCAAGGTCTGCGCGCTCACGTTCCCGGTCGATCGACGCCCCGGGGCGCTCATCCCTACCGTCATGCCATATTGCCGCGCTACCAGGTGGCATTGGAGCCCTGGCGCTCGACGCTGCACCAGCAACCCTTCATTTGCGGCGATACGTCGGCGTAAGCCGATTACATCGCGTTCAGTTGCTTCCAATGAGCGCGCTCGGTCAGTCCCTACCGGCTACTCGAGCCGAACGATCCCCTTTTGCGACTGGCGCGAGCGTATGCTGGACCTGTTCGACGGTTTGGCACAGGCGCAGCCCGGGTACAGCGGGTGTATCCCGTATCGCTACAGAGGGCGTTCGCCGACCACAGACCAGTAACGGAAGGAAGAGCACATGACGCTCACGGTCTACGAACTAGCCGGGGCCGGAGACATTCGTCACAGCCCGTACTGTTGGCGAACTCTCATGGCCCTCAAACACAAGGGGTTCGACGAGTTCGAACGCCTGCCCGTCTACTTCCGCGACCGCTCCGCTATCGCCTTCAGCGGCCAAGGCCACATTCCCGTTCTCGTCGATGGGGATCGATGGATCAACGATTCTTGGGATATCGCCTGTTATCTTGAGGACACCTATCCCGATCGGCCGACGTTGTTCGGAAGCGACATGGGCCGCGCCGAGGCGCTGTTCATCAATGCCTGGGTACGAGAGCTTCAGGGTTGGACGCATTCGAACGCATCCCAATCTACTTCAGAGATCACTCACCCCACGCCCGGACTGTTCGGCATCCTTGTTTGGGACGTGTTCCAGAATCTTGATCCGGCGGATCGTGATTGGTGGCGGGAGGACCGTGAGAAACAGATGGGCCGGCTCGAGGATTACAAGGAAGGCAGGGAGGAGCGGGCGATCGCCTTTCGCCCACGCCTCGAACCCTTGCGGTTGACGCTCGCCGAACAACCGTTCCTCTGTGGGGAGTCGCCGGCCTATGCGGACTACATCGTGTTCGGAGAATTTCAGTGGGCTCGCTGCATCAGTCAGTTTGACTTGATCGAGACGGACGACCCCATCTTTGAATGGCGCGAGCGCATCCTGGACCTGTTCGACGGATTCGCACGCGCCGCGCCGCGCCGCGACACGCCTAGCCGGTCTTTGGCATTTTATCGACCGGCTCAGACCGACACCAGCCCCAACATGACCAACAGTTCACCGCTCATTCTTGCCGACGACGGGAGGGGTGCGTCCGCAACACGGCCTAGGCGGCAATTTCCGGCCTCACGGCGGGCACTTTACGCCCCGTTCCATGATATCGGCACGACCGCGATGGCCCAACGGACGCCCGTTGCAGGTAAAACGGTATTGAGTCATAGTCAACCGTGTCGGAGGGTTCCATATGGGGAATCCCGGTTAAAATCATGGGGAATCCCGGTTAAAATCTGTTACCGCTACGCGCCGACACCAGAATTACAACAACGCGCCATCGCGACCGTCGAGGTCTCGGAACGAATGCGTTACAGCATGCTGAGCGATCTCTGGAACTCGTTCGCGCTGGACCAAGCCGCGGAATAACAGTGAAGCTGCTGGACGGAGCGGACCGCGTCGCAATTGTTGCCGGTGCAGCAGGCGGGATCGGCGCCGCCGCCCTTCGCGGCTTTCGCGCGGCCGGGTCGCAAGTTGCCGCCGCCGACCTGAACCGGGAACAGCTCGATGTCCTCACCGCAAGCGACGATGGCGCGATGGCGCTGGCGCTCGACTGCGCCACGGAAAAGGGGGCCCACGAGGCGATCGCGCAAACGGTGGCCCACTTCGGCCGGCTCGATTATCTGGTCAATTCGATCGGCGTCGTCGGCGCCGGCACGCTGGCCGACACCAGCCTCGACGATTGGGATCGCATCCTGCGGGTCAATCTCACGTCCGCGTTCCTGTTGTGCCGTGCAGCCCACCCGCATCTGAAGGAAAGACGGGGCGCAGTCGTGTTGCTGTCATCCGTCAACGGCGTGAACGGCGGCAGCAGCGTCTCGGGCGCGCCCTATGCCATGGCCAAGGCCGGACTTATCAATATGACGCGCTATCTTGCAATGGAGTGGGCAGTCGACCGCATTCGCGTCAACTGCGTCGCGCCGGGGCCGGTGGAAACGCCCATGATCGACCGCCTGACCGAGGCCGACCATGCCGCCCTCAAGGCCCGCATCCCACTTCAAGAGTACGCGAGCGCGGAACAAGTCGCGGCTCAGATCCTGTATCTTTGTTCCGATCACGCGGCCACCACCACGGGGACGGTCGCGAACATCTCAGGCGGACTGGTTCTGGACTGACGACATGACAGCGGCGAACGTAGATACCATCACCGGGTATCACGCGCATATTTACTACGATGACGCCTCGCGGGCCGATGCGGCCTGTGTGCGCGAGGAATTGCGCCGGCGCTTTGACGTAAGCCTCGGGCGCTGGCGGGAACGCCCGGTCGGGCCGCACCCACAAGCCATTTATCAGGTCGCCTTCGGCGCGAACGCGTTTCCGCATTAGATACTCCGCAGCATCGACACTGTTCCGTCGTCGCCGAGGATGAATAGCGGACAAAAAAGTCTAAGTGCCCGAGCTGCCTTATTATCGCTTGCTCCAGCCCATATTCCCTGACGGGGCGATCGTCCTTCCAGTTCTTGAGGACTTTTGCCTTGGACGGCTCGATCCAATTGGGTCGAACCATGTTGAGGTCGTCTATTACACGACAGAACTCCTTATCCAAGGGGGAATACTTGGGTCTTCGCTGCCGCGGATGAGACGGACGAGACGCGTCATACGACGCGCCTGCACCCAAGACAAAGAGTCTCTGAACCCTAGGGCGGTTCCTCTTCTGTAACACGAAAGCACCCCTACTACTTATTCATGCGGGTGGATCGGCATTCACATTCTGTTCGGCCGTTCAACACGATCCGGGCTTCTGTCTCATCTTCGCTCCCTTCAAGGGCTACGATGAGCCAAAACCCTACCTTGGCAAATCCCCTCAATCCGTCTCACGAACCCTGACGCCGTACCGGGTCCTCAACTATCCAAAGTTATCGCCAGCCCCCAGAAGAAGTAGATC
>PVBE010449802.1_pt1 | contig 26732 bp, 27 predicted proteins | sample 1631181 | NCBI WGS metagenome assembly PVBE01 (sample SAMN08397723, study PRJNA350692) | Marine metagenome, whole genome shotgun sequencing project. | isolation source: water | place: Pacific Ocean | collected 2012-04
CCGATGCGTGATGGTGCTGTCGATGAGGAGGCGTTCCGCGCCTTTGTCGAGTGGCAAATCGGCGAAGGCGTGGCCGGGCTGGTGCCATGCGGCACAACCGGAGAATCGCCCACCCTCAGCCATGCTGAGCATAAGCGGGTGACCGAAATATGCGTTCAAGTGGCCGCCGGAAGGGTGCCGGTTATCGCCGGGACAGGCTCCAACAGCACGGCCGAAGCGATCGAATTGACGCAGCACGCCAAATCAGCCGGCGCCGACGCCGCGCTACTGGTGATGCCCTATTATAATAAGCCAACCCAGGAAGGCATGTATCAGCACTTCAAGGCAGTGCAGGATGCTGTCACCCTGCCGCAGATTATTTACAATATCCCTGGACGTAGTGTGGTTAATATGTCGGTCGAGACCATGGCACGGCTGGCAAAGCTGCCCCATATCGCCGGTGTGAAGGACGCCACCGCCGACCTCACCCGCCCGACATTGACGCGCAATGCCATTGGCGTTGAATTCACCCAATTGTCGGGCGAAGACGGCACGGCGATCGGTTTCTATGCCCAGGGCGGGCATGGCTGCATTTCGGTGACATCGAACGTTGCGCCGCGCGCCTGTTCCGAGTTCTTTGCCGCTTGGAAGGCTGGGGACAGCGCGAAAGCCCTGGAATTGCATAGCGCGCTGATGCCGCTGCATGATGTCCTGTTCTGTGAATCGAGCCCAATACCGGTCAAATATGCCGCCAGCCTGCTCGGCAAATGCGGCCCGGAGATGCGCCTGCCGCTGTGTCCGCCGTCGGATGCCAACAAGCAGCGTATCGAAGCGGTTCTCAGTGCGCTCAACATGCTTAAGGAAGCGGCGGCATAAGCCGCCTAGAAAATGGCGGCAAAAGATAGCGATAGCCGTAAATTCGTCGCCAAGAACCGTAAAGCCCGGCACAATTATCATATCGCCGAGAGGTTCGAGGCGGGAATTGCTCTGACCGGTACGGAAGTCAAATCCCTGCGCCAGGGCCGGGCCAGCATGGGCGAAGCCTATGCGGTCGAGCGCGACGGTGAGATATTTCTGATTAACGCCCATATCGCCGAATATGACGCCGGTGGGCGCTACAATCATGCGCCGCTCAGGGCGCGCAAACTGCTGCTCAAGAAACGCGAGATCAACAAGCTGATCGGCAGTCTCCGCCGCGGCGGCATGACCATGGTGCCGCTCAGCCTCTACTTCAACGAGCGCGGCCGGGCCAAGATCGAGCTTGCGCTGGCAAGCGGTAAACGCAAATACGACAAACGCGCGGCCGAGAAGGATCGCGATTGGAAGCGCGACAAGGCGCGCCTCCTGCGCGCGCGCAACTAGGTTGCGCCGTTCAATACCTCGCCAATATCCTCAAACACCTCGTGGAACATGGCCTCTGTTAGGCGGCCGGTGTTGGTGTTGAGGCGCGAGCAGTGATAGCTGTCGATCAGGATAAGTGAATTCGGCAGCGCGAATTTGGCGCGATGGCCAAATTTATGCGCGCTCACCTTGCAGCCGAGAGTGCGCAGAACCGCCTGATGGGCAATCCCGCCAAGGCCGAGAATGACGCGCAAATTCGTCATCGCGCCTATCTCGTTGAGCAGAAAAGGGCGGCAGGCCAGGACCTCCGCGCCGGTCGGCTTGTTTTGCGGCGGCACACAGCGCACCGCATTGGTGATGCGGCAATCGCTGAGCGTCAGGCCATCATCCGCCGAGCGCGCGTAAGTTCCCTCGGCAAAGCCGTATTTGACCAATGTGGGGTAGAGCAGGTCACCGGCGAAATCGCCGGTGAAGGGACGCCCGGTACGGTTGGCGCCCTTCATGCCGGGCGCCAAGCCGGCGATCAGCAGGCGCGCGCCGATCGGCCCGGCGCTGTCGACTGGCGCGTTATGCCAGCTCGGCTGTGCCGCGCGACTCGATTCGCGGTAATCGACCAAACGCGGGCACTTGGCGCAGTCCCGCCCCGGCGCAAACAACTCGGCCATGCTATCCGGCGTCCGCGAATTCTTCGCTGTCGCCGTCCTCGCCCGCATCGACCGGATAGTCTTCATCATCGCCTGCGAAGGGTTCATGCATCGGCGCCGGGTCCGGACTATGCCGCTCATCGCCTTCGCGCCACTGCGGCTCACGCGCGATTTTCGACTGAAGATCCTGCAATTCGATGAAATTATCGGCCTGGCGGCGCAGTTCATCCGCCACCATGGGCGGCTGCGAGCGCACGGTGCTGACTACGGTGACGCGCAGGCCCTTGTGCTGCACCGCCTCGACCAGGCGGCGGAAATCGCCATCGCCGGAGAACAGCACGATATGATCCAGAACCGGCGCCATTTCGATCATATCGATGGCCAGTTCGATGTCCATATTGCCCTTAATTTTGCGCTGCCCGGTGGAATCGGTGAATTCCTTGGCCGGCTTGGTCACCATGGTATAGCCATTGTAATCGAGCCAATCGACGAGCGGGCGAATCGGCGAATATTCCTGATCCTCGATCAAGGCGGTATAGTAAAAAGCGCGGATCAGACGGCCGCTCTCGCCAAACGCGTCCAACAGGCACTTATAATCGATATCGAAGGCGAGTGAGCGGGCGGCGGCATAAAGATTGGAGCCGTCGATGAATAATCCAACGCGTTCCTCAGGGTAAAACATGGTCATAAAAATAAACCCAAATTTACTAAATTCGATTGCACAATTTCAAATCCTGTGTGCGTGGAGCTAAAACGACAGTGCAGCGAGATAACAATTTTCATGTAAAATCAACGGAATACGGCGAACGCATCACAAGGTTACGGTTAATATTTATGTCGTTCTTCCATCCAGGGCAAGTCCCAGGCAAGATTGTCCGCCGGCCATGATTTTGATCGCTTTGGGCGCCAATCTCGAAACCGAGCGCTTCGGCCCGCCCAAGCGCGGACTGCAGGCGGCGCTGCACCGCTTGCACGCCTTGGGCGCGGCGCCACGCCAGTGCTCGAGCTGGTACCGCAGCGCGCCGCTACCGGCGGCGAGCCAACCCTGGTTCATAAATGGCGTCGCCGAGCTCGAATGTGACCTGCCGGCACCGGCATTGATGACGCTTCTGCTCTCGATCGAGACGGAATTCGGCCGCCAACGGGGGGGCCAGAATGCCGCCCGGGTATTGGATCTCGATTTGATCGATTTCGCCGGTGAAATCCTCAACAAAGCGGCGGATGACGATGGGCCGGCGCTGCAATTGCCCCATCCGCGCCTCACCGAACGCGCTTTCGTGCTGCTGCCGCTGGCCGAAATCGCGCCAAATTGGCGCCATCCGGAAAATGGCCGACAGATCGATGATCTCATCGCCGATTTGCCGCCGGGCCAACAAATTGAGCGTTGTGAGAGCTAAAATTCCCTTGGTGAATCCCCTTGATTCCCGCCGAAAACGGCTCATTTAACTTGCATGGGCGAAGGCGAGCAGGTAGGTTGCCGGCGCTATTTGATCCACTTTTGTTTGATTTTAATGGAGTGCTCCCAGCATGGCGCGTGTAACTGTCGAAGATTGCGTCGATAAGATTCCCAATCGTTTTGAGCTGGTCTTGCTCGCCGCCCGCCGGGCGCGGAATATTCATTCCGGCGCGCCGCTCACGGTCGAACGCGACAATGATAAAAATCCGGTCGTCGCATTACGTGAAATTGCCGATGAGACGATCGAGCTCGAAGCGCTGCAGTACGAGCTCGAACATGGCGCCGATATCGATCAGGAATTGGACGAGCCGGAAGAGGAAAACCTCGCCGTGCTGTCGGCCGAGCAGGCCTGGGCCGGTGTGACCGGATCGAAAGGCCCCGATGACGACCAGGCAGACGCCGCCGCCGTCGGCGCGGACGCAATATTCAAGCCGGCCCTGGATTCTGCCGAACAAGAAGCGAGCGAGGCAGCGCTGGGCGGTGCCGACGAGGAGGCCTGAGCGCCAATTGCCCAGGTCGAAATTCTCGCGCGCGGACTTACGCAGCGGAAATTTCGCGGACCGGCCGAGCGCATGACATTCAGTGATTCGTCAATATGAACTGGTCGAGCGCGTAAAGGCTTACAATCCCACAGCGGATGAAGGCGCGCTCAACCGCGCCTATGTTTTCTCCCTCAAGGCACACGGCGCGCAAATCCGCGCCAGCGGCGACCCCTATTTTTCTCACCCTCTCGAAGTCGCCGGCATCCTAACCGGGCTCAAGCTCGATTGCGATACCATCGTCACCGCACTGCTGCACGACACCGTCGAAGATACCCTGGCCTCGCTTGACGAGATCGAGAACCATTTCGGCTCGCCGGTCGCCCGCCTCGTCGATGGCGTCACCAAGCTGAGCCAGATCGAGCTGCAATCGGACCACACCAAGCAGGCTGAGAATTTCCGCAAATTCGTCCTCGCTATGTCGAAGGACATCCGCGTGCTGTTGGTCAAGCTGGCCGACCGTTTGCACAATATGCGCACGCTCGTGTTCATCGAAAACGCCGACAAGCGCCGCCGCATTGCCAACGAAACCATGGACATCTACGCGCCCTTGGCCGAACGCATCGGCCTGCAGACGATCAAGGATGAACTGGAAGATCTCGCCTTTGCCGAGATCAATCCGGATGCCCGCGATTCGGTATTAACGCGCCTCGATTTTCTTAGGGAGGAGAGCGGCGATATTGTGCCACGAATCCTGACGGCGCTGCGTGAAATGCTGGCCGAGCATCGCTTGCGGGTCTCCGTGGAAGGACGCGAAAAGCGCCTCTATTCGATCTGGCGCAAGATGGAAACCAAGAACATCGCCTTCGAGCAGCTCTCCGATATTGTCGCCTTTCGCGTCATCGTCGAGAGCCTGGAGGATTGTTACCGCGCGCTCGGCTATGTCCACCGTGCCTACCCTATGGTGCCGGGGCGCTTTAAGGATTTCATCAGCACGCCCAAACCGAATGGCTACCGCTCGCTCCACACCAGCGTCATGGGCCCGGAACGCCAGCGTATCGAGATACAAATTCGCACCCGCGAAATGCACGAGGAAGCAGAGCTCGGCGTTGCCGCCCACTGGGCCTTCAAGCAGGTCGAGGCGGGCAATGAAGGCAAGCAATATCGCTGGCTGCGCGAGCTTTTGGATATTCTCGATACCGCCGCCGGGCCGGAGGAATTTCTCGAGCACACCAAGCTGGAAATGTTCCGCGACCAGGTGTTTTGCTTCACCCCGCACGGCGATCTCATCAATCTGCCGCGCGGTGCAACGACGGTGGATTTCGCCTATGCAGTACATTCCGATATCGGCGACACCTGCGTCGGCGCCAAGATAAATGGCCGCATGGTGCCGCTCAGAACGCGGCTTTCGAATGGCGATCAGGTTGAGATTATCCGCTCGACCGTACCGGCACCCTCACCGACCTGGGAGGGCTTTCTCGCCACCGGCAAGGCGCGCGCTAGCGTGCGCCGCTTTATCCGCTCAAAGCAACGCAAGGAATATGCCGCGCTCGGCCGTTCGATCGCCGAGAAGGCGTTTCGCGAGGCGGATGAAAAATTCGCCATACCGGTCATCGAGCAGGCCCTGCCACGGCTAAAATTGAAAACGGTGGAGGACACGTTTATCGCCCTCGGCCAGGGCAATTTGACCGGCGAGGAACTGAGCGACGCCTGTTTTCCGACCCGCCGGCGGCCCGGGGTGGCTTCGCGCGCGCTGTCTCTGATGCGCGGCCGCTCAGGTGCTGCCAAGGCCGGCGACGCCACCATCCCGATTCGCGGCCTGATGCCTGGCATGGCGGTCCATTTGGCCGATTGCTGCAGCCCATTGCCGGGCGACCGCATCGTCGGCATTGTCGCCACCGGAATCGGTGTCACTGTCCACACCATCGACTGTGATACACTAGTCAGCTTCGGCGACACGCCGGAGCGCTGGCTCGATTTATCGTGGGACAAGGACGATAATGAAAACAGTGCACATGTCGGCCGCCTCAGTTTGATCGTTGCCAATGAGACCGGCTCGCTGGCCGAATTGGCGACGGCGATCGCCAAATGCAAAGGCAATATCACCAATTTCAAGATCACCAGCCGGTCGGCCGATTTCTTCGAACTGCTGGTCGATGTCGAAGTTCAGGATGCCCGGCATTTAACCGATATCATGGCCACACTGCGTGCCCTTCCCTGTGTCAGCAATGTCGACCGCGCGCGCGGCTAAGGAGACGGAATGAGCGAATACCGGCCGGTGCCGCTAAAGGGTTATGTGCCGCGCGACGGCGCGGCAATGCAGCGCCGCGCAGCCAATTTTTACCGCAATATCAGCCTGCGCCGCACGGTGCGCATGTTTTCCGCCCGCCCGGTGCCGCGCGGCGTGATCGAGAAATGCGTGCTCAGCGCCGCCACGGCGCCGAGCGGTGCGCATATGCAGCCATGGCATTTTGTCGTTGTCAGCGCACCGGCGGTGAAGCGCCGCATCCGTGTCGCGGCGGAAAAAGAGGAGCGCGAATTTTACCGCAAGCGGGCGCCGAAAGAGTGGCTGAAGGCGTTGGCTCCGCTCGGCACCGACGCTAAAAAACCCTATCTCGAAACGGCGCCTTATCTGATCGTCGTTTTTCAGCGCAATTATGATTTCGATGCGGCGGGTGAGCGCATCAAGCATTATTATGTCAACGAAAGCGTCGGCATGGCGTGCGGCGTTCTGGTTACCGCCCTTAATCATGCCGGCCTCGCCAGTCTCACCCACACGCCGAGCCCGATGGGATTTTTGCGCACCCTGCTCGGCCGCCCGGCGAACGAGCGCGCGGCGATGATCGTGGTCGCGGGCTACCCGGCCAAAGGCGCCAAGGTGCCGGATATCGAGCGCCAAGCCCTAGCCGATATCGCAAGCTTCGTCGAATAAGGCGGTTATCCCCGCCAGACTTTGAAGCGAGGTACTGCCGTTTTTTGCACCCTGCTTGCACAACACCCTGTTTTTACGATATTTAATAGGGTTCGAGCGGGCTAAAAAAACAACGGGCCTGCGAAAGGGAGAAGGATGGCGATTAGGGCGATGTATCGCGGAGCGATTGCCGGTCGGGGTACGGAATGAGCGTATTCCGCCGCCGGCGCAAACGCGCGCTGCTGATGCGCCTGCTGGAGCTTGCCTGGCCGCGCATGGGCTGGCGCCGTGCCGGTAAGTATTACGCCTCCCGCATCAAGCGCATGCCCGGCACACCCTACTCCATTGGCTGTGGGTTCGCGCTCGGCGCCGCCGTGTCGTTTACCCCGTTCATCGGCTTACATTTTGTCCTCGCCGGCCTGCTCGCTTGGGCGCTGCGCGCCAATATCCTGGCGTCCGCCATCGGCACCGCGGTCGGTAATCCCTGGACCTTCCCGGGAATCTGGTTCGGCGTACTGTGGCTCGGCAGCAAGATCATGGGCCGCGAAATGCCGGCGATGAGCTTCTCCGACCTTAGCCTGACCATGATTTTCGACCAATTTGCAACCATCGGCGTGCCGATGCTGGTAGGTGGCGTACCGGCCGGCATTGTCGTCTGGGTGATATTCTATATCCCCATTCGCCGCGGCGTCGCCAACTACCAGCACCATCGCCATACAATGCGGGTCAAACGCCGGCAGGTCCTGGCCGAGGAACGGCGTGAGCGCGAAGCGGGGGTGGCAAACAGCAATGCGGAAGATCAGTTTCTAGGCGCCGGCGTGGACGAAGGCGACGAACTAACCATCCCGGACCACCCCGCGACAGAGCAAAATGAGCGGCCATCCGCGACCGTCACGCCGATCGGCCGGGAAGCAGGCGAGAGCAAAGTGTAATGAGCGAAAAACAGCGTCTTGGCGTCAATATCGATCATGTTGCGACCATTCGAAATGCGCGCGGCGGCGGCCTTCCGGACCCAGTGCGGGCGGCAAAATTGGCAGCCAGCGCCGGTGCTGACGGAATTGTCTGCCATTTGCGCGAAGACCGCCGGCATATTTCCGATGACGACCTTACCCGCCTGATGGCCGGGATCGACCTGCCACTCAATCTTGAAATGGCAGCCACGGACGAGATGCGCGAGATTGCGCTGCGCTATACCCCGCCGGGAATTTGCCTGGTGCCGGAAAAGCGTCAGGAACTGACCACCGAGGGCGGCCTCGATGTGATCTCCGCCAAAGCCCATCTGGCGCCATATATCGAGCCGCTAAAATCCGCCGGCTGCCTGGTCAGCCTGTTCGTCGATCCGGATGCGGCGCAACTGGATGCTTCATTGGCGGTTGGCGCGACAGCGGTTGAGCTTCACACCGGCACCTATTGCGATAGCGCGCCTGGCGAGGCGCAGGAAGCCGAATTGGTGCGCATTCAGACAGCCGCGCGCTATGCCGCCTCACTCGACTTAGAGGTCCGGGCCGGGCATGGCCTCAGCTTCGAGGATGTCGCCCCGATTGCCGCCATCCAGGAAGTGATCGAGCTGAATATCGGCCATTTCCTTATTGGCGAGGCGATTTTCTCCGGCCTCGACAGCGCGATCCGCCGCATGCGGGCGCTGATGGACCGGGCCCGCGCCGAGGCGTTGGGTAAGAAAAGCGCCTGAGTTTGCCGGCGCCCTCATTTTTCCGACATGATTATTGGCCTGGGCAGCGATCTCATCGATATTCGGCGTATCGAGCGTACTTTGGAGCGTTTTGGCGAACGCTTTACCAATCGCATATATACCGAGGGCGAGCGCGCCAAATCGGAGCGCCGCGCGGCGCGGGTGGAAAGTTATGCACGCCGTTTTGCCGCCAAGGAAGCCTGCTCCAAGGCGCTCGGAACAGGTTTTCGCCGTGGCGTTTTTTGGCGCGATATGGAAGTTGTCAACCTGCCATCGGGAAAACCGACCATGCGCCTCACCGGTGGTGCAGCGGAACGCTTGCAATCCCTAACGCCTTCAGGCATGACCACACAGATCGACGTATCCCTAACCGACGAGCCGCCAACCGCCCAGGCCATTGTGATCATCACCGCACTGCCCGCCGCACCAGAGTGAGGCATCAGCGGTACGCGACGGCCCGGGATTTTCAGCGCCACAATAATTATCGCCAACCATAACCGGATTCCGCCAACCCAATGGCCAAAGCGAAGAGCAGCGAAAAAACCAAGAGACGGAAATCGAGTGGATTGTGGGATACAATCCGCACAGTGGCCTATGCGGTTATTGCTGCCATGGTGGTGCGCTCGGTCGCGCTCGAGCCGTTTAATATCCCCTCCGGCTCGATGATCCCGACGCTGATGGTCGGCGATTATCTGTTCGTTTCCAAATATGCCTATGGCTACAGTAAATATTCGCTGCCGTGGAACATCGACCTGTTCTCCGGGCGCATTTTCGCCTCCGATCCGGAGCGCGGCGATGTCGCCGTTTTCAAGCTGCCGCGCGATAACGAAACCGATTATATCAAACGCATCGTCGGCCTACCGGGCGACCGCATTCAGGTCCTCGACGGTGTCTTGCATATCAATGATGCGCCGGTCGAAAAACTGCGGGCCGAGAATTTTGTTTTTACCGACCTTTATGGACGCAAGCGCACCATCGCCCAGTTCAAGGAAATCCTGCCCAACGGCGTGCACCACCACACGCTCGATTCAAACCCCAACGGCAATCTCGACAACACCAAAATATACACTGTCCCGGAAGGGCATTTCTTCGCCATGGGCGACAATCGCGACAATTCCCTCGACAGCCGGATCGACAATGCCTACTCGGGCGTCGGCTTCATCCCGGCGGAAAATCTTGTCGGCCGGGCCGAGTTTATTTTCTATTCGACCAATGGCGGCGCCGAGATTTGGGAAATCTGGAAATGGGGCAAGGCGACACGCTTTGAGCGCCTGTTTCAATCAGTTGACTAGTGCCCAAACGGCAAAAATCCGATTCCCCGTTTACGCTTGAGAGCGCCCAAGCAACCGCCGAAGCGCTCGCAGCCATTCTCTTTCACCGCTTCTCCGATAGCCGGTTATTGGCGCGCGCATTTGTCCACCCAAGCGCCGTCTCCGGCGCCGTGCAATCCAACCAACGGCTCGAATTTCTCGGCGACCGGGTGCTCGGCTTGGCGGTGGCGGAGATGCTTCATGCGCGCTACCCCAGTGAAAACGAGGGCGCGCTGTCGCCGCGTTTCACGGCGCTTGTGCGGCGTGAGGCGTTGGAGCGTATCGCGCGGCGCCTTGGCTTCGGCGATCACCTGGTTTTGGCCAAGGGCGAAGAAGACAGCGGCGGGCGGCAGAACTCGGCCAATCTTGCAGACGCCTGCGAGGCGGTTATTGCCGCCCTTTTTCTCGATGGTGGCTACGCGGTGGCGGCGAAATTTATCAGCCATTATTGGGCCGAGCCGATGGCCGAGGATATCAGCCCGCCGCGCGACGCGAAATCGGCGCTGCAGGAATGGTGCCAGGCGCATCACGGCGTATTGCCGGCCTATCAAATCATCGACTGCCAGGGCCCGGCCCATGCGCCAAGCTTTGAGGTTGAAGCGCGGGTCGCCGATTTACCCGCCGCCGTGGCTACCGGCGGCAGCAAACAGGCGGCCGAACAGGCGGCGGCGCAAATATTGTTGCTGCGGCTGACAGAGGCTAACAGCGGGCGATGACAACAATGGCGGATAATCAAAGCACCGGATTTGTCGCTATTCTGGGCGCGCCCAATGTCGGCAAATCAACCCTGATCAACCGCCTGGTCGGCACCAAGGTCTCGATCGTCTCGCCCAAGGTGCAGACCACCCGGTCGCGGGTGCGCGGCATCCGTATCGTCGGCGCGGCCCAGCTCGTTCTTGTCGATACGCCGGGCATCTTCGACGACGCCAAGCGCCGCCTCGAGCGCGCCATGGTGCACGCCGCCTGGAGCGGCGTCCAGGATGCCGATGCCATTCTGCTGCTGATCGATGCCGAGCGTGGGCTTGATTCGAACAGCCGGAAAATCCGTGACGGGCTGATTAAATCGGGGCGTAAAGCGGTGGTGGCGATCAATAAGATCGACCAAGTGGCGCATGCGAAATTACTGCCGCTCGCGGCGGAGCTGAATGACGGCGTATCGAGCGAGCGCATCTTTATGATCTCCGCGCTCGACGGCCAAGGCGTTGAGGATTTGCTCGATCATCTGGTCGCCCTGCTGCCGCAGGGACCGTGGCTCTATCCAGAGGACCAACTGAGCGATATTTCCGACCGTTTGCTGGCGGCGGAGATCACGCGCGAGAAACTATTTTTACAACTGCATCAGGAACTGCCCTATTCGCTGACCGTCGAAACGGAGAGCTGGCGCGAGCTGAAAGGCGGATCGGTCAGAATCGAACAGATCATTTATGTCTCGCGCGCCACCCACAAGGCGATGGTGTTGGGCAAGGGCGGTGGGCGGATTAAATCGGTTGGCCAGGAAGCGCGCGTCGAGCTGCAAGAGCTGCTTGAACGCCGCGTGCATCTCTTTCTTTTTGTCAAAGTGCGCGAAGGCTGGCACGACGATCCGGAACGTTACCGCGATCTCGGGCTTGAATTTAACAGTTAGTCTGTCTGCTCGTTTTCTCGCTTCAATGCCCGGGCATCGATGACCTTTGCCGCTGTGAATACCGCCCGTACAACGAGCTCAGCCGCTTCCTCGCCGCCGCGTAAGAGAGCCAGGAGCGCCTCGCCATGGACACGCAGAAGGGCAAACAAACCTGTTTTCGGGCGCCCCTCAAAAACCGCTTCGTTCATTATTTTCTGCATCGAACCGACCAAATCGAGCACTTCCGAGCGTGTATCGTCCTGCGTTTGTCGCGCGATGTATTGCACCAAATCCGTCATTTTGGAAAGCTCGTCGCTGGGTACTTTTTTCCCCGGCTTTTCCTTGGTGAAGCGCTCCAGACTGGTGGCGATACGTCCAAAGTGCAATGTGGTGCGGCGCAGGCGGTGCTCCTTGACGATGCGATTGGCGTACTCAATCTTCTCTAAATCCACCTTCGCCGAATCATCGCCGGTCGCTTTGTAGCGCACGCCATTGGGAAATTCGAAGCCGCCAGGGTAGCCTGGATCATTTTCGCGGTCCGGGCTGCGCCGATCGGGGCCGACATATTGCGAGGTGGCAACAAATTTTTGCCTATTCTCGACAATATGGTCGACCCGGCTTGTGACCGCGCCAATCGATATCGGCATAATGATAATATCATCGGCACCGGCATCGACGAAGCGGCGGATCACCGCATCGTTCGGATTCCAGGTAATAACGGTAATGACGAAGTAGGGGTTCTTGCCGAGCCGGCCGTGACGAATGTCCAGAATATGTTCGTACACCTCATCGACATGTTCCTTGGCTTCGAGCACGAGCATGTCAAACTCGCCTTCGCGCACCTCACGGCGCAGCGCTTCGATCGAATTAACGACATTGACGCGGCGAAAACCGGCGCCATGCACGGCAACCCGGATAACGCGGCGCGTGTTCTGAACCTGGCTGAACGGAACCACCTCAACATCAGCGAGATCATATCCGGGCGCACTGCTCGCGGTGTCGACAAAGGGGGGCACGCTTTGAGCGCTTGATTGACTCATAATATCCGGTTCTATTTGCGCATTTGTCCGTGGGAATTGGCCACTAGCTTGGAATAATAAGATTAAGTAAATGATAATACCAAATTCGCCGCAGCGGGGACGAGCGGGTGGCAGGGCGCGCCGCATGCTATAGATAAGCCATGGAATGGAGCGATTCGGGCATTATTCTATCGGCCCGGCGGCACGGCGAAACATCATCTCTGGTGATGCTGTTGACCGAACAGCATGGCCGCCACGCCGGGCTGGTGCGCGGCGGCCAGGGCCAGCGCGCGCGCGGCCTCTACCAAGCCGGTAACCGGGTGCGCGTCGTTTGGCGCGCCCGCCTTGAGGAGCATCTCGGCAATTACACTTGCGAATTGCTGCATGCCGCCGCCGCCGGCCTGCTCGACGATGCACTGCGCCTCGCCGCCCTGTCTTCGATGTGCAGTGTGGTCGAAGCCGCCCTGCCGGAGCGCCACCCCTATACCAGTCTCTATGGCGAATTTTTGAAGCTGGTGGAGGAGGTCGAAAATGGCGGGGCGTGGGCCGAAACCTATGCGCGCTTCGAATTGACCCTGTTGGCCGAGCTTGGCTTCGGCCTCGATCTTACGGCCTGCGCGGTGAGCGGCGAAAGCACGAACTTGGCATATGTCTCGCCGCGCTCCGGACGCGCGGTGTCGCTCGAAGCGGGTGCCCAGTGGCGTGAAAAATTACTGCCGCTACCGGCCTTTCTTCTCCGCCCGGAGCCAACCGAGCCGCCAGAGGCCGAAGAATTACGCGCCGCGCTGAACCTGACCGGCTGGTTTCTTAGCGGCCATGTCTTTGCCGGCGCCAAGCTGCCGCCGGCGCGCGAGCGCTTGCTTGAGCGGCTGGCGCTCAGCGGATAATTGGCCGATGGATAATTGGGCTGTGGCTTAATCGCCCGGCACGATCATCGTGCCGGTACCGTGCGCGGTGAAGATTTCCAGCAGCAGCGAATGGGGAATGCGGCCATCCAGGATATGCGCCGCATCGGTCTCGTTCTGCAACGCCCGGAGGCAGGTTTTAAGTTTGGGAATCATGCCGCCCTTGACCGCACCGCCGACCAGCAAATTCTTGGTCTGAGCTACATCGAGCGAACTGATCAATTCGCCATCCGCATCGAGCACGCCGGCCACGTCGGTCAGCATGATCAGCTTGGCCGCCGACATGGCCGAAGCGATGGCGCCAGCTGCCGTATCGGCGTTGATGTTGAAGGTCTCGCCATTGGGGCCGGCGCCAATCGGCGCCACCACCGGAATTATATGCGATTTCTCGAACGATTGCAGCACACCGATATTAACCTCGGTCGGCTCGCCAACAAAGCCGAGGTCGCCGTCGAATCCGGGCTCGGTCAAGCGCCGCGCCGCGAGTAGCTTGCCGTCCTTGCCACTGAGGCCGACCGCCGTACCGCCGGCAGCATTGATGGTGCTGACGATCTCCTTGTTGATGGTACCGGATAGCACCATCTCGACCACTTCGATGGCCGCTTCGTCGGTCACCCGCAGGCCATCGACAAAACTGCTTTCAATGCTCAGGCGCTTGAGCATTTTGGCGATTTGCGGCCCGCCGCCATGGACCACCACCGGGTTGATGCCGACCTGCTTCAAGAGCACCACATCATTGGCGAAATTCTCGGCCAGGGCCGCATCGCCCATGGCATGGCCGCCATATTTGATAACGAACGTGCGGCCTGAAAACCGCCGCATATAGGGCAGCGCCTCGGAGATGGTCTGCGCCGCGCGCAGCCAATGTTTGGTCTCGCTAATATTTTTTGTCGTCATGTGCCGGACCTTAATCGTTAGAAGCTTCGCTGGCCAGCACGCCAAGATGGGCGCGCAGCTCAGGGATTCCTGCACCCGTGCGCGCGCTGGTGGCGAGCAGCAGCGGATAGGCGGCGATATGAGGCTTCATGGCGGCCTCACTTTGCTTGAGCAGGCGGGCGAGTGCCGGCGGTTTCAATTTATCGGCCTTTGTCAGGACCACCAGATAAGACACCGCCGCCACGTCGAGCGCCTTCATGACGGCAATATCGCTGGCCATAAAGCCGCGTCTGGCATCGATTAGCAGGCAGGCGCGGCGCAGATTCGCGCGGCCCTTAAGGTACTCCTCGGCCAGATTGGACCACGTCTTGACCACGCCTTTCGGTGCCTTGGCGAAGCCGTAGCCGGGCAGATCGACCAGCATTAATTGGCCGCCGAGTTCGAAAAAATTTATCTGCTGCGTGCGGCCCGGTGTGTTGGAGGTACGCGCCAAGGCGCTTTGCCCGGTGAGCGCGTTGATGATGCTCGATTTACCCACATTGGAGCGCCCGGCAAAGGCGATTTCGGCGAGCGCCGTATCGGGCAATCCCGCCATATCGACGGCGCCGGTGATGAAACGGCACGGACGGGTGAAAAGCCTACGCCCGAATTCTAGCGCTTGGGCGTCGGTTTCTTGCCCTTGGCCCGGCGCGACGGACCCTTCTTGTCCTTTTCCCATTCGCCGCTCTCACTCTTTCCTTCCGCCGTGCTATCCGCTTGTTCCGCCTTGGCGACGCGGCGCTGGCGGCGCGACATTTTTTCCTCTTTCTCCGGTGCGGCTTCGGCGGCGGGAGCGTTTTTACGCTTTCCGTCGCCGCGCTTTTTCGCCCGCTTCTTCGCTTCCTTTTCTTGAAGCTTGCGTTTCTTCTGGCGAAATTTCTCGCGCCTGAGTTCTTCCGCCTGTTCGCGGTAGCTCTTCTTGCGCTTCGGTTGTTCGGCGCTGCCGGCCCGCCGGTTGGTCGCTTTCCGGCGCGCACTGGAGGTGCTGCGCGCGGTACGCTCGCCACGATCCCCTGTGGGCCGTTTCTTCTTGCGGTTGGGCTGGCGCGAGGTGCTCGGGCGCGGCAGCGTGCCGGCCGCGGCCTGCTCCTTGATCTTCTTGATCTTCGCCGCATCGGCGGCGAGCGAAGCGCGGGTGATGCCCATGCGCCGCATGATCAGCCATTGCTGGGCAATCGAGAGCACATTGTTCCAGGTCCAGTAGACCACCAGCCCGGCCGGGAAGCGGGCAAACATAAAGAGGAACAGGATCGGCAGAAACATCATGATCTTCTGCTGCATCGGCTCGACCGGCTGCGGATTGAGCTTCATCTGCAACAGCATCGTCAAGGCAAAAGCGATCGGCCAGAGACCGATCATGAGGAATTCCGGCGCCGGCCAATCGACCAGCCCGAATACCGTGATGAAGGTCAGGCCGTCCGGCGCCGAGAGATCCTGGACCCAGCCAAAGAATGGCGCGTGGCGCATTTCGATGGTGGCAAAGAGGACACTGTAGAGGGCGAAAAACACCGGAATCTGCACCAGCATGGGTAAACAGCCGGCCATCGGATTGGCCTTCTCCTTGCGATAAAGCGCCATCATCTCGGTATTCATCTTGGCTCTATCGTCTTTGAAGCGCTCGCGCAGCATGATCGTCTCAGGCTGCAATTTGCGCATCTTGCTCATCGAGGCATAAGCCTTGTTGGCCAGCGGATAGAGCAGAATACGCACGCAAATGGTCAGGAGCAGGATGGCGACGCCGAAATTGCCGATATAGCGGTAAAAGAAATCGATCGGATAGTAAAGCGGGCGGGCGAGAAACCAGACCAAGCCGAAATCGACGGCGCTATCGAGATCGCGCACGCCGAGCGTTTCCTCATAGGCGTCGAGGGTGTTGAATTCCTTGGCGCCGACATAGAGATGATTCGACACCTCCTTGCTCTCGCTCGGCTGGATCACCACCGCATTCTGCCAGCGGTAATTGACCTGATAGTTATCGCGCTGATTGGGGAACAAATGCTTGAAATCGGCGGAGATCGGCTGCGCCGGATCGGGGATCAGGGCGCTCAGCCAATATTTGCCGGTAATGCCCATCCAGCCGTCATTGCTGTCGATCGCAGTGGTGCCGACTTCCTGCATGTCCTCATAGGAGAATTCCTGCTTGACGCCGTTGAGGACGCCAACGCCGCCATGGGCGAACATGCCCCAGGGCACGAATTCCTCCGAATTGACGGCGAACATGCCAGTCAGGCCCGAAGCCGGCGTGTCGTAGCGCGCGATATAGCCGTAAGGCACCAGAGTGACCGGCATGGCGCTACGGTTTTCGACCCGCTGCACCGTGGTGAAGAGGAAATTCTCATCGACCGATATTGTCCGGCTGAAGCGCAAGCCCTGGCCATTGTCCCAATAGAGCGTCACCGGGGAGCCGGTCTTTAGAACCGTATGATCGCTCTGCCAGACGGTTTCTGAATCCGGTAGTAAAACCGTGCTATCCGCATTCTGCGTCCAGCCCATTTCGGCGAAATAGGGGTGCTCCGCATTGCGCGGCGAGAAGACATTGATATTCGGGCTGTCCTCTTCGCGCTCCTCGCGGTAATCCTTGAGCGTCACATCATCAAAGCGTGCGCCTTTCAACAGGATCGAGCCGCGCACACGTGCGCCATCGACCGTGATGCGCTGATCGGCGGCGATCGCCGCGACGCGGTCAAGCGCCTCTTCCACCGGCTCGGCATTGACCGTCACACCTTCGGCCGTGGCTTTGCTTTGCGTGGTGCCCGGGGCAGGCTCCAGGCTTTCGAGCGCCGCTTCGCGCGGCGGTGCCGGCTTCGGTTCCGGCATGATCAGCGGCATGATAAATTGCCAGCCGACCAGGATCACCAGCACCGCGGCGACAACGAGGACGAGATTGAGTTTGCTTTCGCCGAACATGGTCTAGCGCCGCACCTTAATGGTGCTCGCCGCGGCAACGATGCGCGCGGCTTTTAAATAGGGTTTCGGGCACCGGATCATAGCCTTGGCCACCAAACGGATTGCAACGCAGAATGCGCCAAAGCGCTAAAATCGGGCCAAATAACGGGCCGTGCTGCTTAACGGCGTGCAACGCATAATTCGAGCAGCTCGGCTCAAAGCGGCAGGATGGTGGCAACCACGGGGAAATCACCAGCTGATAGCCCCTGATAAGAAGCCAAAATATGAAACTAATCGGGTTCATAACCAATTCGCGACTTTAGCAATCCTAAAATTTTCCGACACGCTATTTCGCACCGAGGCGCGCCAAGGCCGTCTCTAAATCCTTGAGTAAATCATCGAACGTGCGATGCAAGGTCGCTACCCTGGCAATCACCACATAGTCATGCCCAGGCTTCGCGTGCCCCGGCATAACACGCGCCACAGCCTCGCGCAATCGGCGCTTGGCGCGGTTTCGCTGGATCGCGCTGCCGACCCGTCGGCTGGCGGTAAATCCGACGCGAAACGGCACTTTACCGCTTTCGGTAATTTGCCCATTTGAGTGCGTAACGGGCGTGCGTACGGCTTGCAGAACAAGCCCCGGCATGGCCGATTTGCGGCCTGAAGCCGCAGCGTGGAGAAATTCGGACCGCTGCGTCAGGCGGGCGATCCTTGTGGCCACCGGCCTATACCGACAGGCGTTTACGCCCTTTGGCGCGGCGCCTGGAGAGAATACGGCGCCCACCGACGGTTTTCATACGGGAACGAAAGCCGTGCCGCCGTTTGCGTACTGTATTGCTTGGTTGAAATGTTCGCTTCAATGGCCTGTCTCCGTAATAACTCCAGAGACATATCTCCAGCGCCGGGCCGATGCACCGGTGTGGATGTGTGTAGCTGCTCTGGAAGAGCCCGGTTAATACGGAGTTGGCGGCGTAAAGTCAATGCCGATGCCGTTTTTTTGGCCTCAGCGGCATAGCCTTACGGCAATCACATTCGCGCGCGCCAGTTAACATTGCGGTGAGCTGGCCTAGCACCAGGCGGCGATGAGCGTATGTTCAGGCCACGCGACGCTCTTTGGGCGTCTTACCAGTGCTGAACTAATTAAAAACTGTCTCATTTGTGCGCATGCCTTTTAACCCGATAAAAGACCCTGTCCTGGCGCCGTGCGCGCGCTTCTCGGCCCGCCGTCTGACACCGATGGTGATTCTTGTTGCCGGCGTTGCCCTGTTTTTCGCCTTCGGCCTGCATCAACACTTTGACTTCAATTCGCTGCGCGACAACCGGGCCGAACTGTTGAGCTTTGTTTCCCATTCCTGGATTTCCGCGATTCTGCACTATCTAGCGGCATATGCCGCAACGACGATCTTTTCGTTACCTCTATGTTCCGCCCTAACCTTGGCCGGCGGATTTCTGTTTGGGCCGGTAATCGGAACGGCGCTCTCGGTCGTTGGCGCCACGGCGGGGGCCTTTGTGCTTTTTACCATTGCCAAATCCGCTCTCGGCGACCCATTGCGGGCGCGGGCGCAGCGCTCGCTGAAAGCCGGTGCGCTACAACGCATCGAAGCAGGATTCCAGGCCAACGCGCTCAGCTATCTGCTGTTTCTCCGCCTCGCGCCGATCTTTCCCTTCTTTGTCGTCAACCTCCTGCCGGCGTTCCTCGGCGTGCGTCCGCGCACCTATCTGATCGGTACCTTTTTCGGCATTATCCCCGGCACCTTCGTTTTTTGCCTGGTCGGCTCGGGCCTCGGCAAGATATTCGAACGTGGCGAAAGCTTTTCCCTGGATAGTATCGTGACCCCGGAAATGCTGGCCGGACTTGCCGCCCTCGCCCTACTCTCTATGATTCCGGTTGCGTATAAATTGTGGCGCAAGCGCGTGGCCTAATAGAACCGCCACCGCGAGTCATAAAGAGCTCCCGTCACGGGACATGGAGAGACGGTTGGCTGAGAGCCTGCACTGCGACTTGTGCGTGATCGGTGCCGGCGCCGGTGGCCTGACGCTCGCCGCCGGAGCGAGCCAAATGGGCGCCGCGGTGATATTGGTCGAGCGCTTCCAAGGGTTTGGCGTGCGCGTCATCGCCGAGGAGGCGCATTTCACCGCGCGGCGCCGCCTCGTTGCCGGCAATTTCGAAATCCGCGCCCGGCGCTATGTCATCGCCACCGGATCGACGTCCCATATTCCCGCCATCCCCGGCATCGAGGTCTCGCTGGTCGAGGCCAAGACTATTCTCGCCAATGACGATCCGGAGTTAGTCGCAGTGGTTCGCCAGCGCCTTATCGCCGAAGGCGTCGCTCTGCGTGAACAATCCAATGCGCTGCACGTCGAACAGCGCGGCGAAAATATTGTGCTCTCATGCAGTGGCGCGAACGGTGAAATTGAGCTGCAAGGCTCGCATCTGCTGATTGCCGTCGGGCGCACGCCAAACATTGACGGCCTCGGCCTCGACGCCGCCGGCATACACATCAATAACGGCGCTCTTATGCTCGATCGGCGCCTGCGCACCACCAACCGGCGCATCTTCGCCATCGGCGATGCCGCAGGACCCTACCGCTTTACCCATATGGCCGCTTACCAGGCAGGCATTGTACTGCGCAATGCTCTCTTCCGGCTGCCGGCAAAGGTGAAATATCAGGCCGTGCCGTGGGTCACTTACAGCGATCCGGAGATCGCCCATGTCGGCCTCAGTGAAGTGCGCGCACGGGAGAGCGGAACAAAATTCAATATCCTGCGCTACCCCTTTGGCGAAAACGACCGGGCCGTGGCGGAAGGCAGGCCTGAGGGCCTGACCAAAGTGGTGGTAACACCGGGCGGGCACATTCTCGGCGCCTCGATCGCCGGCGCCCACGCCGGAGAACTGATACACGCCTGGTCGCCCGCGCTCTCGCGCCGGCTTAAGGTATCGGCCATGGCGCAGGCAATTACGCCCTATCCCACCCTTTCCGAAGTCAGCACCCGCGCGGCGGGCAGCTATTACACAGCCAAACTATTCAGCCCCCCGGACACGGCGCCTTGTCCGCTTTCTGCAACGCCTGGGATAATGGTGCCTGGGCGCTTATAGTGGCTGCATCCCTTAGGCAACGAACATAATCCAGTTGGCCAAACCTTCACTTTCTCTGCCGCCCTTCACCCGCAGCCTGTCGGCGCGTCTGCTGGTGCTGACGGTGATCTTTGTCCTGATCGGCGAGGTCTTCATCTATGTGCCGTCGGTAGCGCGCTACCGGGTTGTCTATTTGCAGGAGAAAATCGAGGCGGCGCGCATCGCGGCACTGGCGGTGGAGGCCGCGCCCGATCACATGGTGACCGAGGAAATGCGCAGGAATCTGCTGGTGCATTCGGGCGTTTTGCAGGTTTCTATCAAGCGCGACGCGCAGCGCACCCTGATCCTCGTCTCCGAGATGCCGCATGCCATCGGCGCCACCTTCGTGATGGCGGAAAATACTCCGTGGCGCCTTATTCGCCACGCCTATAGCGCCATGTTCGGCGATGGCGAGCGGATAATTCGCGTGATCGGCGCGGCGCCCAAGGATCGTGCCGGTATTTCCGTCGATATTCTCCTCGACGAAGGCCCGCTGGTGGCGGAAATGCTGGATTATTCGCGCCGCATTCTCGAACTCTCGCTGGTCCTCGCGGCGATTACCGCCAGTTTAATATTCCTCAGCCTGCATCTCCTGCTGGTCCGCCCGCTGCGTCAAATGAGCGACAATCTGGTGACTTTCCGGCGCGACCCGGAGGATGGCACAACGATCATGCGGCGCAGCCGGCGCCAGGACGAGATCGGCGTCGCCCAGCGCGAGCTTCGCGTCATGCAGCAGCGCGTGCGCGCCGCACTCAGGCAAAAGGCCCGCCTCGCCGCCGTCGGTGGCGCAGTGAGCAAGATCAATCACGATCTCAGGAACATGCTGGCCACCGCCGTAGTGGTGAGCGACCGCCTGGCGACCACCGAGGACCCCGAGATTCGCAAGGTTTCGGCGCCGCTTCTGGCCGCCCTCGACCGGGCGATAAATCTATGCAGCCAAACCCTCAGCTTCGCCCGCGCCGAGGAGCCCGACCCGGTACGTAGCGAGATTGCCCTGGCGCCGCTTGTCGATGAGGTCGCCCTGGTGCTGCCGCTGGGGCAAATCGACGCCATCCAATGGCGCAACGATATGCCGGGCGATCTGGTGCTTTGGGCGGACCGCGATCAGGTTTATCGCATCCTCATGAATCTTACCAAAAACGCGGTCGAGGCGGTCTCGGTGCAAGGCCCCGGCGGCACCGTAAGAGTGACCGGCGGGCGCGACGGCGAAAGCATATTCATTGAAGTCGCCGATACCGGCCCCGGGCTGGCGAAACAGGCACGCGAGCACCTGTTCGAGGCATTCTCCGGCTCGGTCGGCGGCACCGGCCTCGGCCTCGCCATCGCCGATGAATTGGCGCGCAATCACGGCGGCCAGCTGGAGCTGCTCAGAAGCGACCCGACGGGGACGGTTTTCCGCGCATCGTTTCCCAATTCGCTCGAGCCCGGTCGGTAAAAATAAAGCTTCGCTTAACTTTTCGGTAGCACTCTTGCGCCACAATATCGGCTTCACCACTCGGAGGCAGCATGATGGCCGATATAACCTTTGATCGATTGAAGCCAGGCGGCAAGATTGAGCGTCTCATCGACGATCTGCCGAGCGATGTGCGCGATAGCTTTACCGAGGCCCAGCGCGATGCGCTGAGCGAGGCGATGAGCACCCGCACCTGGCGCCGACAAAAGGTCGATATCCGCCTTTCACTGCCGATACTGTCGAGCCGCTATTTCATGACCGTGGTCGCCGGGCGCGAGCAGCGGCCGCGCATTCGGCGCCGGGCAGAGCGGGTTTTTCACCCCCTCGACACCATCGGCAATACGCTTTTCGTCGGTGCCATCACCACCGTAATTCTCTCAGTGGTAATGGTCGTTACGCTGGTTTACAGCTCAGTTCTGGTGCCCTGAACGGCGCTACTGGGCGCTCGGGCGCGCCGCGACGACGTCGAACCATCTCTGGAAATTGCCGCAGCTCTCGGGGATTTGCACCTTGCAGACCTTGAGCGCGAATCCTGTGGCGCAGAATGCGGTGATGTCGGCGACCGTGAAACGGCTGCCGGTGACGAATTCATTGGCGCCGATCTGGGCATCGAATTTCTCGAAAAACCAGCCGACGCGCCGCCGGCCGCGCTCGATAAGCTCGGGAATCTGATCGATCTGCTCCGCCCGCCCGGGCAGGCCGCGCCCGTCAAAAGCTGGGTGGGAATTACGGAACAGCTCACCGACCGCGCCAATACCCTCCATATCGGCGCGCCGCTCCCACATATCTACCATCGCCTGATCCAGCGGGTCCGTGCCCATCAGCGGCGGCTCGGGGTGCAGCGCTTCCAAATAACGGCAGATCGCCATCGATTCGCCGATGATCGTGCCGTCATCAAGCTCCAGCGTCGGCACCAGCCGCTGTGCGCCGGATGCGAGATAATCGTCGTTCAGCCGCGCGCCCTTGGCGCCGACATCGATGGTCTCGATATCGAGGTCTTTCTCCGTGATGAAAATCGCCACCCGGCGCGGATTCGGCGCGCTGCCCCAATCATAGAATTTCATCTCCGTTCCTCGCCATGCAGGCGCGTCAGCTCACTGAACATATCGCCCTTGGCGAACTGACAGAGCCCGGCCAAGTCATTATGTTCCGCCGCTTGGGCGGCAAGATCGAGGCACGCCTCGGCGCGGTCGATCAAGGTCACCGACGTGGCGCCGGCCTTGGCGGCGCGCAAGTCAAAGGCGCCGCTATGGCAATGAGCGTCGAGCACGCGCCGGCCCTCGGCCAGGGAAGCCGTGAAGCTACGATTGTCGCGCTGATCGAAATACCAGCCGGTCTTTTGCCCCTCTGCCAGATCGGCGAAAAATTCCAAGCCGCCTTCGATAACTGTTTGCGGCCCATCTATAGCCCCCTTGGCGATATGCGTTGTGGAATCGAGACCCTCAAGGCGGCGCGCTGGGCTGTCGCCGCGCATGACGATGGCGCGCGGCTGAGAAGGTGACCGGCAATCAGCGAATGAGGGTTGAACATGGCGACGCCGAGGCCGCGCCCGTCGGTGCCGATGATCTCAACCAGCGCACCGGGGCTAATCGCGCGCGCTATCATCCATGCGGATTTCGTTCGAGTAGAGCCAGGAATGGCCGCGCTTGAGGCGCTTGCCGTGCCCAGGCAAGAGGCGAATTTCCGGCCGGTTTTTAGTATCCATCAGTGGCCAAACACGACGCCTTCGCGCCTGGGATCGGCGGCGCCCGAGAGGCCGCCGGCATCGATGCGAACGGCGTGCAGGCCGCTCACCAGCGGCTTGATTTTCACCTCATGGCCGAGCGCTTCGAGAGCCGGGGCGAGCGCTGCCAAATCGCTACCCGCCTCAAGCTCCGTCGCGCCATTGCGATTGACATGGTGCGGCAAGGACACGGCCGCCTGCGGCGCCATCTGCCAGTCGAGCGACGCGATCAGGGCGAGGGTCACATAGGCGATGATGCGCGAGCCGCCGGGCGAGCCGATCGCCAGCAGCAGATTGCCGTCCGGGCCGAACACCAGGGCCGGCGACATCGACGAACGCGGCCGCTTGCCGCCCTCGACCCGGTTGGCGACGGGCTGCCCGTCCTGCTCGGCCTGAAATGAGAAATCGGTCAATTGATTGTTGAGCATAAAGCCACGCACCAGCAGGCGCGAGCCGAAGCCGCGCTCGATCGAAGTGGTGAAGGAGACGGCGTTGCCGGCGCTATCGACGACCGACAAATGGCTGGTCGATTGGCCGTGCTCACGCGCCTGCATCGCATAGGCGCGCCGGTTGGAGCCGGGCGGCGCGCCGGCCTCGGCCTTGCCCATCGAGCGCTCCAAGTTGATCAGGGCGGAACGCTCGGCCAGATAGGTGCGGTCAATCAGGCCCCGGCTGGGCACGGCGACGAAATCGCTGTCGGCCATAAAGAGCGCCCGGTCAGCGAAGGCGAGGCGGCTGGCCTCGGAAATAATGTGCACGGCATCGAGCGAATTGGCGCCCGCACCGGCAATATCGAAGCGTTCGATCAGGCCCAATATCTGCAATGTGGTGAGCCCGCCCGAGCTCGGCGGCCCCATGCCGCACACCATATAGACACGGTAAGGCGCGCATACCGGCGGACGCTGGCGGGCGGCATACATTTCCATATCGGCACGTGTGAGAGCGCCCGGATTGCGCACCGCGGCCTCTACCGTGGCAACGATATCATCGGCGATATCGCCATAATAAAACGCGTCGGCGCCACCGGCGGCGATGGTGCGGAGGGTCTCCGCATAGGCCGGATTATCGCGCCTGACGCCGGCCTGAAGCGGCGCGCCATCGGCGAAAAAGTAGGCGCGCGCGGCGGGTAAATCGGCAAGATCGGCGTTGCCGGCAATCGACCCTGCCATCCTCGGCGAGACGATAAAGCCTGCCTCGGCCAACTGGATGGCGGGTTCGAACAGGCGCGCCCAGGGTAGCCGGCCATGCCTGCGGTGGGCCAGCTCGAGCATGCGCAACAGGCCGGGAACGCCAACCGAGAGCCCGCCCGAAGCGGCCTCGGGCCAGCTCATCAGCGTGCCATCGGCCTTACGGAATAAATCGCCTGTCGCCGAGGCCGGCGCGGTCTCGCGCCCGTCAAAAGATTCGATGGCGCCTGAGGTGGCATTGTAATGCAGCAGGAAGCCGCCGCCACCGATGCCGGAGGATTGCGGCTCGACCAGACCGAGTACCATCTGCGCCGCAATCGCCGCATCAATCGCCGAGCCGCCGGCTTTCAATATATCCGCCCCGGCGCGCGCCGCATGTGGATTGGCGGCGGCGATCATTGTCTGATCGGCAGCTTTGGCGGATGTGCTAAGAGAGGAGAACAACGCCGAGGCCAAGGCAACGGCGAACAAGACGCCAATTATCCCGGCACGTCGGCACAATTGCGTGCGGCGTGCGGCCATCGGCGTCACTTAGCGGACGTAGATGTGGACTTCGTTGGTCTGGACGCTCGGGCTGGTGGTCGAGGAGAGCGTCACCCGGCTGTTGGGCAGGCCCATCTCGCCGAGCGCCTGCAGCACCGCTTCGGCGTGGCGCTTGGAAGCGTTGGTGGCGAGCGCCACATCGGCCGGACTGCCCATATTGGGCGCCACCGCTATGAGGTCGAAGGTTGTTTGCGGACGGCGCTCAAGCGCGGTCGAGATGGCGGTATAAAGCGCCTGCTTGAATTCCACATTGGCGCGGTCGAAGCGTATCACCACCAGCGGACGGCGCTCGCCGACCACGCTTTGCGGCTCAATGGCAGACGTCTGCACCCGCCCGGAGTTGGAATAATTTTCGTTACGGTTGGCCAGGCTCGGGCCGAGATATTCGCCGTTCTTAATGGCGAGTGAGAGGGCGGTTAGATTGCGCCGCTCGGCATTCACATAATCGGTGTAGCGTCCGATGGTTTCGCGTAAGCCGGCCAGCAAACGATCAATCAACACCACGTTGCGATTGACTTCATCCTCGATCAGGGCGAGCTGGCGATGATCTTCGTCGACCGCGCCCTGCAAGCCATAGGTGGCGCGCACGGATTCCAAGAGATAGCTCGACATCGCCGAATCGGCGGCGACTTGATTGCCGAGCGTATTGAGCGCGGCGATATCGGTAAGGATACGGTCAAGCTCGCTCTGCGCCGCGTTCCACTGGCTGACCAGAACCGGATTGCCGGGCGTCGTGCCGATCCTGAGGCGTGCCGTGACGGCGGCGATGGTGGCGAAATAGCCTTGCGAATTCTGCCGCGCGGTATTCCTGACCTGCTCAAACTGAATGCGCCGGCTGTTGACCGAGGCCTTGAGGTTTTCCAACTCGGAGCGCTGCTGCGCAACCTTGGCGCCAACGAAGGTGCCGGTCGGCGTGCTCGCCATGAGCGCGTTGTCGGGCTCGTAGGAAGCCTGGGTGATCGGCTGGGCACGAATCGGCGCGGCCTCGTCGGCATAGACCGCCTCGCTGCGTATTTCCTCTTCCGAAGCCGGAATGACGACTTGCTCACCGGAGCCGGACGGGTCCTCCCCAGTGAGAGAAGGCCACAATGCGTCCTCGGTAAGCGAGCAGCCCGCAAACAGGAGTGCGGCCGCTGAAACCAGGAGAAATCCCCTAAAAGGTGCTACCACCTGAAACCACCCATTACTCTAAATTACACGATATGCCCTATATCGTCATCACATTCGATCCGCAGGTTTTGATGTTTACACCTGTCTCAAGACTATATTGCGGCAATCGCCCCCACAAAGACTCGCGGATAATAACCGTATGGCGGGTCGCTCACAAGCAAGATTTCCCACTTATGCCAATGGCTTCCGCGAAATGGCCCGATACAAGCGCGTGGTATTTGGCGCGCAAAGAAGCGAGCGCGGCGAAGCTCGGGCAATCTTCCGCCTTCCACCCCTTGCGGCGCTTCCCTGAAATGAGTAATGTCCGCCCGCTTCCGCGCGCCCGTAGCTCAGCTGGATAGAGCACCAGACTACGAATCTGGGGGTCGGGAGTTCGAATCTTCCCGGGCGCGCCATTTTTCCA
>PVBE011720564.1_pt1 | contig 26727 bp, 17 predicted proteins | sample 1631181 | NCBI WGS metagenome assembly PVBE01 (sample SAMN08397723, study PRJNA350692) | Marine metagenome, whole genome shotgun sequencing project. | isolation source: water | place: Pacific Ocean | collected 2012-04
ATCCTCGTACCCGCGGCCCTTGAGAACCAGATCACCAGCGCCAATGCGGGGAACGTCGATTGCAGGTTCATCGTGGAGGGCGCGAACGGCCCCACCACGCCCGATGCTGACAGGATTCTCAAAAAGAAAGGGATCCTTGTCATCCCGGACATCCTGGCCAACGCGGGCGGGGTCACGGCCAGCTACTATGAATGGGTCCAGAACGTGCAGCGGGAGCAGTGGCCATACGAGAAGGTCGTCACCAAGCTAGAGAAAAAGCTCGTCCAGGCCTACAACGATGTCAGGGACCTGGCAGAAAGAGAGGACGTGGACATGCGGATCGCCGCTTACATGATCGCCATCGGGAGGGTGGCGAAGGCAACAGAAGCCCGGGGGGTGTTTCCCTAGATGGCCTTGCTCGTCGCGACCCGGGAGGGGGACCGTATCCTTGTCGTACGGAAGGGCCACCACCCCTCCTTACAGGTCTATAGACTGATAGGAAGGGAAGAGCACGGTTTCCGCTTCTATGGAGCGTTCCACCGGTTCGAGCTGGCCCTGGACAAAGACATGCCATTATCGGCTCAACCCTACGGTCATCTTGGCTCGTGTTCGGACCTATCGGGAAGGGCGATGACCGCCATCGGCAAGGATAGAAGGCCCGTCCTCTCAACCACGGCAGTGCGGATGACCATGCTGGAACGTCCGCTCTATTCGTTCATTGGCGAATATCATCGTGACTCCCTCGATGAGATCCTTGAATGGTACCCTCCGGGAGAAGAGGACATGCCGTACGCATCCATCTCGACATCAGCCCTTGCCGCGGGCGATTCCGGGGATGATGTCTATCTGAACACCCTGTTCCTCATGACCGGCGGATACGGCCTGCTGACGAAGATATCTGCCGTGGCCGGCAGGGACATCGAGGACTGCTGCAGTCCCGAGTTCCACTTCGAGACACACAAGGTGAGATTGGAGACAAATCCTCTGAGAAGGATCCAGGAGAACGATGTCGTTGCAGGCGCGGTCCTGGTTGGATTGGGAGTTGCCTCCAATCCAGAAATAATCACGCCCCTTGAGCTAGAATCAGGTGACGATCCACACGAGGTGGACAGGCTGCTGGATGAGCTGTTCCTGACGCTGACCCAGGGGCGCCAGCTCGTGCCACGACAGGATTCCAGGGTTACTGGTCGGCCGAGCTCGCCCGTCTGTACCACCGCGGCGCTCTCGGGCCTGCTGAGCACGGTCATCACGAAATGAGAAGGAGATGAACACGATGAAGATCTGCATAACCTCATACGGTAGACACATGGAAGATATAGTGGACCCCTGCTTCGGAGACAACTCCATCTTCCTCATCGTGGACACAGAGACTGGGACGATGGAGGCCGTCGACAACGCCTCGTGCTCCGCAACCCAGGGCGACGGTTTCGAACTGGCCCAGAGGATGCTAGAACTCGGGGTGAAAGCGGTAATCACAGGTAACGTGAGCCCCGAGGACTTCCGCGCTCTCAAGGCCGCCGGTATACTCGTCTACACGGGAGCGTCAGGCAGGGCCAGGGATGCTCTGGTACGATTCGAGATGGGTGATCTAACACGACTGGGAAGCCCGGGCGGGGGAGTCAGCAGGGAATTGACATAAGGATCCGGTCAGGGAAGAATGAATGATTCCTATCAGTATTAAGTTATGAGGGCCGATGCCGGGATTTGAACCCGAGCTCGGGGATCCACAGTCCCCGGTGCTAACCAGGCTACACCACATCGGCGCCGCGACGGCCTATGGGCCCGGCCGGATTCGAACCGGCGATCCCCCGCTAGTAAGGCGGATGTCATGGACCAACTAGACCACAGGCCCGCCGCAGCCTCCCCACAGTGGGCAAAGGTTAAAAAGGCTTTCTCACAGGTGAGCGGGCCTTCGCCCGGGCAAAGCAAAGCTTCATATTAACGAAGGGATAGGTGTGTGGCGGGAGTCACCGTGACGGGGAAGAAGCGATCGAGGACGGAGATACGGATCAAAGGTCCCCGGATCGAGCGGGTGGAGACAAAGGGGCCGTCGTCCGGATCCCGTAAGGTCCCCCCGACGATCACTGCACCGGAGCCCGAAGGACCTCCCATGCCCACCGATGGCACCGGGCTCATCGTCATCGATCCGTGGCTCGAGCCGTACAAGCGGGAGCTGAGGCTCCGCCATGAGCGCTACGAGCGCATGCTCGACCATATCTACGCGCACAACTCCTCGCTCACGGAGTTCGCCTCCGGCCACATCTGGTTCGGCATCCACGAGGTGAAGGGCGGATGGGTGTACCGCGAGTGGGCTCCCAATGCCAAGGCCCTCTACCTCACAGGCGACTTCAACGGCTGGGACCGCACGTCTCATCCGCTGGAGCGGAAGGAGATGGACCAGTGGGAGATCTTCCTCCCCCGGAAGGAGTACGGGAAGACGTTCACCCACGGCAGCAAGATCAAGGTCCACGTGGTCTCCGATGAGGGCGGCATGGACCGCATCCCTCTCTACGTCCGCCGTGCCGTCCAGGACGACAATACCAAGGACTTCGCCGGCCAGGTGTGGCTGCCGCCGAATCCCTTCAAATGGACGGACAGCAGGTTCAAGCCGAAGAAGGACGAGTCGCTCATCATCTACGAAGCCCATGTCGGTATGGCCCAAGAGAAGGAGGGTATCGGGACCTACCGCGAGTTCGCGGACAACGTCCTCCCCCGCATCAAGGAGCTGGGATACAACGCCATCCAGCTCATGGCCGTCCAGGAGCACCCGTACTACGGCTCCTTCGGCTACCATGTCTCGAACTTCTTCGCCCCCTCGTCGAGGTTCGGCACACCCGAGGACCTCAAGTACCTCGTCAACACCGCTCACCGCCTGGGCATCCGGGTGCTGCTCGACCTCGTGCACTCCCATGCCGTCAAGAACCTGGCCGAGGGCATCAACCGGTTCGATGGCACCGTATGGCAGTTCTTCCACGAGGGGGCACGCGGGGAGCACATCTCTTGGGACTCCATGCTCTTCAACTACGGGAAGATCGAGGTCGTTCACTTCCTTCTCTCCAACCTCCGGTACTGGCTGGAGGAGTTCCACTTCGACGGTTTCCGGTTCGACGGCATCACCTCCATGATGTACCTCCACCATGGGTTCGGAGTGGACTTCACACACTACGACATGTACTTCAGGCACAACATCGACCACGAGGCCATCACTTACCTCCAGCTTGCCGCCACCCTCTGCAAGGAGGTGAAGTCCTGCTCCTGGCTCATCGCCGAGGACATGTCGGGCATGCCGGGGCTCGGGCGTGCCGTCATCGAGGGAGGCCTTGGCTTCGACTATCGGCTGGGCATGGGCATCCCGGACTACTGGATCAAGCTACTCAAGCACGTGCCCGACGAGAACTGGAGCATGCATGAGCTGTGGAACGTGCTCACCGACCGGCGACCGTCCGAACGGACCATCGCCTATGCCGAGAGCCACGACCAGGCGCTGGTGGGTGATAAGACCCTTGCATTCTGGCTCATGGATGCGGACATGTACTGGTTCATGCGCACCGGCGACCAGAGCCTCCGCATCGACCGCGGCATGGCCCTCCACAAGATGATCCGGCTCATCACGCTCGCCCTGGGCGGTGAAGGGTACCTCAACTTCATCGGTAACGAGTTCGGCCATCCAGAGTGGATCGACTTTCCTCGGGAGGGCAACGACTGGAGCTACGAGCACGCCCGCCGCCAGTGGTCGCTGGCCGATGACAAGGATCTCCGCTATCGGTACCTGCTCGCGTTCGACAAGGTCATGATCGAGCTCGCTACTGAGACGAGCGTGCTTGCAGCAGGCCCTGCCCGTCGGCTCAACGTGGACGAGGCCAACAACGTGCTCATCTTCGAGCGGGGAGGGCTCATCTTCATCTTCAACTTCAATCCTTCAGCCTCCATCCCGGACTACCTGTTCGGTGTACACGAGGCGGGCGAGTACCGTATCGTGCTGGACAGCGATGCGAGCGACCTCGGCGGCCATGGGCGGGTGGATAGCTCGGTCGCGCTGTTCAGCCAAGAGATCCCAGCCCACGACCAGGCTCAGTCCGTGCAGGTGTATATTCCTTCCCGGACGGTCCTCGTGCTCCGCAAGGTCGGCGCGAAGACCGGCACATAGGCTTTATATCATTTCAACACCGAGGCCCGAGCGCATGAATCCCTTCGAAGGTATGGACCCCATCCTGGGCATCGATCCGCTCTATCTCTTCATCGGCGTGGGGGGTATCGGGGTGCTCGCCGTCGTGCTCATCCTCCTCCTGAAGAAGAAGAGGAAGGGCGGTTCCTTCACGGACCCGCGTGCCTACGAGATAATCATGAACATCGAAGCGCTCGAAGACCGGCTCAAGGAGAGGCGGATCGAGGTCGAGGATTTCGTGGATAAGACCGAGGAGGAGATCGATATCATCCGGCAGAAGGACATGGCCTACAATAACCAGATCATGCACTTCCACCAGGAGGCGTTCATGGCCCTCCGGGACAATAACGCCACCGGGGCGAGGACTTTCATCATGAACAAGTTGGCCGTCAAGGCCAAGCTCAAGAGCAAGGAGAACCTGCAGAACCTAGTCAAGAAATGTCGGCTGATGGTGGAGGGCATCGCCAACCACCAGCAGTCGCTGAATATCTCCAGGGAGGAGACTGAGAGCCTGGGCCGCCGGGAGGAGGTGCTCCAGGACGAGGATCCCTTCTACCTCATCGTGGAGACACTGTCCCTCATCGACCGCGATGTCGAGAGCTACGAGGAGAAGCTCGCCGACATGCGTGATAAGAAGCGGGACATCCAGTCTGCTTCTGTGAAGGTCGATGACGAGCAGGTCGATAGCGAGCTAGTGGAGATGGAGAAGGAGGCCGGGTTCTCCGCATGAGCCCGGACAAAAAGGAGAAGAAGAAGGTACCTCCACCACCACCTCGGTTGCCTGCAGGCGTGAAAGGCGCCCCGCTCACACGCATCGAACGGATGCCCGACGCCATCAGCACAAAGAAGCCGTCCAAACGGGTATCCATCCCGACAGCTCCCAAGAAGAAGGCCCCTCCCAAGAAGGAGGAGCTACCCCCTCCTCCAAAGAAGGCCCCACCCGCTCCGAAGCCGGCACCACTGAAGGAGGCCCCTGCGCCCGCTCCGAAGCCAGCACCGCCGAAGGAGATCCCTCCGCCCGCTCCGAAGCCGACACCACCGAAGAAGGAGAAGCCTCCCAGGAAGGAGGAAGACCCGTCGCCAAAGGCGAAGGCCGGGAAGAAGAAGGACAAGGAGGGGGACCCTCCTACGTCACAACTTCCCGAAAACACACCGCATTTAAAGATTGCCGACACCTCGGCACCCATGGCCTCCAAGATCGCGATCAACTACAACTCATGCACCCGGTGCGCCAAGTGCGTCACGGTGTGCCCCAAGCAGGCGATCAAGTTCGACAACGCACCCATCATGTGCAAGCACTGCACACCCGAGACCGCGGACTGCGCCAAGGCGTGCCCCGAGAAGGCCATCGTTCCCGTGGGGCCGGGCAAGGACATCCTCAGCGTGCAGGAGGACAGGTGTACGGGGTGTGGCGAGTGTGTCAAGGCATGCCCTTACGATTCCATCTGGGTGCTCGGGGACATCGCTCGAAAATGCGACATCTGCTACGGTGTTGCTGACCACCCCCTGTGTCTGGAGGAGTGCACCAACCAGGGCTTCAACGCTATCGAGGGGGTCCACGCCGAGCAGGTCTCAGCTGCCGTCGACACGGGCACATGGTCGCTATCGGTCTACCCCGCCCAGTCCATCCAAGAGCTCGAGCCCATTGTGATCAACGACGAGGGCACCGCTAGGACCTTCGGCTCGATCGCCAAGGTCCCCAGCGAGCCCAAGCCCGTGTACTACGTCAACGTCATCCCTTCCATCTCGGACGTGGAGCGTACCATCATCAAGCGCTCCATCGACCGGTTCATCGAGTCGGGCTCGCTCAACGCTTCGACGTACGACCAGATGAAGGCGTTCATCTTGGAAGTGGCCCGGTACATGGGCGCCGGCATAGACCCGGAGAAGCTGGACCCGCTCTCCATGCTCGCCACCCTCAACTCCACGGGGTTCGGCCCCTTCGACCTCCTGCTCAAGGACGACGCCTTGGAGGAGGTCATGGGTATCGGCGTGGGCCAGGGCCGGCCCATCTACGTCTACCACCGCAAGTACGGCATGCTCAAGACCAACGTCTTCTTCAACCCGGACAAGTCGGGCCAGAACGAGGTGCGGGCCATCATCGAGCGCATGGTGCGCTCCCAGCCGGGGGCCAAGATCGACGACATGCACCCCCGCGTCAACACACGGCTCCCCGACGGCTCCCGTCTCCACGCGTGCATCAGTCCCATGACCCTAACCGGCTCGCTCATCACCATCCGCAAGTTCCGGGCCAACCCGCTCACCCCCATCGAGATCGCTGAGTTCGGCACCATGTCCATCGACGCGCTCACCTACATGTGGCTGACTCTGGAGAACGAGATCTCCATGCTCATCGGCGGCAACACCGGCTCGGGAAAGACCACCACGCTCAACGCCATCTCGACGTTCATCCCCCCCGACGAGCGCATCATCATCCTTGAGTCCACGCCGGAGATCAACCTCCCCCACGGCCACCAGGCCCGGGTCGTCACCGTGCCCCAGGCCGAGATCGGAATGGAGGATCTGCTGGAGGACACCCTTCGTATGCGGCCGGACCGGGTCATCGTGGGCGAGGTGCGTTCGGGCGAGGAGGCGCGCGCGTTCATCAACTCGGTGCTGGCTGGACAGGCGCGTGGGTGCATGTGCACGTTCCACGCACTGGACGCCATGTCAGCCGCCAAGCGCATGAAGAACCCTCCCATGAACATCGCCCCCATGGACATCCAGACCCTGGACATCATCCTTGTGCAGCGGCGCCTGTCGTTCTACGACCATGAAGCACACAAGCGCGTCCAGCTGCGCCGCGTCGTCGAGATCGTGGAGATCGACAAGTCCAAGCCCGCCGAGCTGGACATCCCTCCGCTCCTGCAGATCTACAAGTACGATACCAAGTCCAAGCAGGTGGTGCGCATGGTGAAAGGCCTCTCGCACCTGGAGAGGCGTATCGCCGAGTACAATATGGACATGACCGACCAGGAGTACGAGCGGGAGCGGTACGTCCGGATGAAGTTCCTGGAGAGCCTGTACTACCGGCACAAGCAGCAGCCGGGCAGCCTCAGCCTACCGGTGTTCATGGACTACATCACCCGATTCAGTCAGGACAAGGACTTCCGCGCCAAGTTCGAGGCGAGCGTCAGGTAGTAGCTTACGAGCGCTGGGGCTAGGATTGTCACCTATCCGTCAAAGGGGCCGTCAATCCCGTTAACTACTCGAGGATCTTGGGGACCTCGTCGCCAAGGATGGTGGCCTCGGTCCCGCACTTGGGGCAGCGGATCTTCGCCAGCAGCCCGTACTGCATCTGGAGCCCGTGATGGGGCGCATGCTCGCCCTCGCAGTTGCATGTCCAGCTGAGCCGGCCCTCGCCGGAGTGTACTCCGTATCCCACGATCTTGATAGAACTCTTTTCCATGGTAGAACCCGGGAGGCTGGTGGTGCCACATTTTTTTATAGGTGAGTGTTCAGAACCTTATTGCGGGGGGAGGTGTCTTCCATGGGTTCCAAAGCTGACAAGGACGAGGTCGCCGGTCTATTCTATGAGATCACGGTGGTCGACAATCCCATCATCAAGGGGCTCATGGACCGTTTCCACCTCGTGGCCCTCCTGTTCCTCTGTGTACTGGTCACCATTATCGGGTACCATGGCCTCCCCACCGCGGAGCAGATAGCCGGTGTCACTGGCACGGCCACCGGTAGCATCGCACCCTTCGGGGGGAGCCGCCTCGCCTCCGGGGCGTGGGCGCTATGGCACCTGCCCTGTTCATCGCGATGGCGCATTCCGGGGTATCTCATACTCATCCTCTCCATCCCTCTCGTCAAGCGCCTTTTCAGCAACATCAACCTCTGCTACGACCGGTTGTGGGACCAGAAGACCATCTCTCTGAAGGAGGGTGATGGTTCCGACATCGACCAGCTCCGGGAGGGGTACCGCAGCTTCCTCAAGGGCTTCGAGCGACGTCTCAATCACCGGAACGCCTACCTCATCGCGGTCGTGTACGCGGTCATCGTGGGAGTGATAAACTTCAACATCCCCGTGAGCGAGTACGACTGGTGCACCATGGAGCGGTTCCCGGTGACGAGGGGCTCCTACGTCCTCGGGGACATGCTCCTATCGGTCTTCTTCGCGCTCCTGGTGTGGAGGATACTCGTGACCGTGTTCTACATGAGGAGGCTGAGCGATGAGTTCGACCTGAACGTCCAGCCGCTCCACCCCGACCGTTCGGGTGGGCTGAAGCCCCTGGGTGACCTGAGCTTCTCCGTCGACTCGGTCCTCCTGTCCGTCGGCGTCTGGCTCAGCGTCGGGCTGTTCACGGCAGCCCCGTCCGTGATGTGGGTGGTCTATTCCGGGATCGTGGTCTACATGGCCCTCGCCACGCTCCTATTCTTCTATCCCCTGCACAAGGTCCACCATCTTATGAGCGAGAAGAAGATCGACCTGCTCGACCGGCTGAGCCGGAAGACCAATTCCTATTACGAGTCGATCTACAACGATGTCCTGGACGAGGACCGGGACGTGGATCCCGAGAAGCTCAGAAAGCTCAACGACCTGGAGGAGCTATACAGGAAGGCCAGCGACATGCCCGTCTGGCCCTTCGACAAGGAGACGCTGACGAAGTTCATCTCGACCGTCGGGTTCCCGCTCAGCATGGCGATCGCCAACCTCGCGAGGCTGAGGTTCTTCTAGATACAGGCCGGGCGGTCAACGCGTCCGGCATCGGTCCCGTACCACGTTTACGGATCCCTGCCCCTGGTCTACTTTTAAATACGATGAAAGCGTAGTCCCTGCTATGCCATCGCATACCAGCTTGCTGGTAGGGACGACCGGGAAGAGACCCGTCGTGCCTATTATGCGATAGGCACCGCGAATTTCTTCTCGGTGAGTGCTATGGAATCTACATCGAACACCATATCGGAACTGATCTGGGCGTACGAACGGAGCGTGTGCGAGCAGGCCTCGCTCGTTGCGTCCGAGATCCGGAGCAGTGCGGACGAGGACGAGCTTCCTCGTGCCCTGCGCAGCTACATCTCCCTCATGTTCGAGGGGGTGCGGTACGGCCATGCCTTCAGGGAGGCGCGGGACTTCCTGCTGACCCAGGCGGTCCACCGCGGCGTGAGCCCTGTCGAGGTGTCGATGAAACTGACGGAGAAGTACCTCTACGAGGAGATCGTGGTGCGGGCGTGCCTGCGGAGCATTGCCACCATGGCCCGGGACCTCGAGACAATCGAGTCCTGCCGCATCAACTGGCACAAGCTCCACGGACGGTTCAAGGAGGCTGCATCGGGAGCCTATAGCATCTTCAGCGAGGGTGAACAGCTGCTGGAGGCCGCCTATGCCTGAACCGCCTTCCTGACCCCTCGAACGACCTCGGGGGGGAAGATGTCGCCCATGAAAGGATCGCTGGCCATCTGCTCGAACTCCTCGAGGGCAACGTCCATCATGCAGACGTTGAGCCCGTCCACGCGCTCGTAGCGGTCCTTGGGGACGTCGGTAGAGAGGAGGAGGAGAGGGATCCGGTCACGGTCCAGCTCCTCCTCCACACGCTCGGAGATAGTGTCGCATGGCAGCGCGATCATCCGGGAGCGCAGCCTGCGCACGAGCTGGAAGAAAGCAGGGTATTTCTGTCGGGACACGGCGACCACGAGGAACTGGGAGAAGAACTCCTCCTCGATTCCTTCCATGCAGAAGCGTGTGGGGAACGAGAGGTAGTGGTCCCTACCACGCACGCGCTTGTCGAGCTGTCGCATGAGGGTCGCTGTCTCCTCGTCCATCGGATGCAGCCCGGGGAGAGCTTAAGCTATAAATAGCTCTCAGGCAAGAGAGTGCGTTATTGGTAGAATTTAGTAGGGACATATGATGGTGAGAACACGACTCGTCGTCCTGTTTGTGATCCTGCTCCTCCTACTGAGCTCTGCCAAGGACGGCACCATTAAACGGCTCACCTCCAACGCGGGGGCCAATCTCTACCCCATCATCAACATAGATCATGCCAAGCACAAGCGCACAATCGCATGGTTCACCGATTGGGACGACACCTTCAACGTGTACGTCAAGGATTTCCGCTCCAGGAAATGGAGAACACATCGGGTGACGGGAGGGGGCAACGCCTGCGGGTTGGGCCCTCGTCATGCCGTCGATCATCACAAGTGGGCTATCCACGTTGCATGGTATCAGGTCCAGAATGAGGGCTTCGACATATTCCATGGACGTTCCACGGACGGGGGGAAGTCCTGGGCGGTGACGCGGGTGACCGATGGGCCTGAGGTCGATGTCAATCCTGCCCTCTTCGTCCGCTCGAACGGCGATGTACACATTACCTGGGAGCGTGGACCTGAGGGGATGCGGGACATCATGGTGGCGAGCTCCTGGGACAAGGGGCGGACCTGGACAAAAGGCCCGGTCTCGACCGTTGTGTCGGACGATAGCAGACCGGTGGTGGCCGTGACCTCCAACGGGCGCATCCATGTGGCCTGGCAACGGCATGAGGGCATCGATGTGGACATCCTCCACGCGGTCTCTGATGACAACGGGCTGAGCTGGAACCTGCACAACATCACCGCCGATACGTTGCGCCAGACGAATCCGGACATCGCCGTGCGCGGCAACGATGTATACGTGGCCTGGGAGGGGATGGACCCTTCATGCAACGCGACCTACTGCCCTGTCACGGTCAACATCGCCCGCTCGAGCGACAATGGTGTTACCTGGGAGATGAACGCGGTGGCCGGGATGGAACTGTACCGTCCATCGATCGTCACATCTGGCGCAAAGCGCGTGCTCCTGGCCGCAGAGCACCGGACGAGCACGTCCTCCGAGATTGTGTACGGCTTCTCAAAGAACCTGGGTCGGACATGGGACGTACGGCAGGTGAGCGATGCCGAAGGAGAGGACTCGAACCCGTCCATCGCCGTCACCTACCGGGGAAAGGTGCACATCGTATGGCAGGGAACGTCGCGCGGGCACTCGGATCTCTATCACGTGGAGTTCTGGCCCAAAGAGGGTCCTCTGGAGATCGCCACGCCCACCCCTGATCCCGATGATATGGTCGAGCCGACACCTCTACCGCTCCCCAACGTAACGATCCTTCCAGAGGGGGAGCCCGAGGGTACACCACCAGCAGCGACCACGATCCCCGATCCCACGCCCGAACCCGATCCGGATGACGATCCCGAGGAGGATCCTAATCCCTACCCGGATCCCTCTCCGGGAGCGACACCCGATCCCAATCCTACTCCGATCCCCACCCCGCTCCCGACCGTGATCCCTACAACAATCCCGACCTTGGTCCCCACAATGGTCCCCACCGTTGTACCCACGACCCTCCCTGACGGCGAGGTGACCCTCGTCCCAACCTTCGTCCCGACACAGGTACCTACCACGGTGGCCACCACCGTCCCTACGATAGTCCCCTCCGTGATCCCCACCGATGCTCCCGATGACGGTACCGAGCCCTCACCTGGAGTGACGGAGGACGGGCCGGCCAGCACGCTAGGGCCTCGACCGACGTTGGACGAGTCGACCCTCGACCAAGGAGGTGCACCTGCAAGCGTCCCCTCCGACCCACTGGCCGCGGCGATATCCGACCTGGCCAAGGAAGCGGGATGCACAGCAGTGTGCACGGGGATGCCCGTGGAGTGCAACGACAACTGCGCCGACCTGCTAGAGCTCGAACGGATCCTGACCTCACCAGTGTTCCAGGACAAATTGCTCGTGCTGATGGCGCTCAAGGGAGAGCGTCCTCCCGACCTTGAGGGGCTGGTGCAGGCTGCGTGGCGGTCGCTGGGGGACGGGGATCTCGCCAGTGCCCGAGATACCATCGGCCGTATCAGGGACGAGATCGATGTGGTCCGGAGCGACGACACGGGAGTGACAATAGTAACACGCCACGAGTTCGTCCCTCAGCAGGAGGCGGAGGAGGATGCAATCCCGGTCGTCATGGAGCTGTTCGACCTCACGAACATGTTCGGGGGCGACGTCGATGAGCTGACCCAGGAAGCGCTCGAGACCTCGAAGAACATCCGTACCGTCATGGACGTGAGCGTGACCGGTCAGGTGGTCCAGGTCGACTCGGAGGGCAGCGAGGTGACGGATGGAGAGGCAGCCACAGCGACCATGGTGAAACTCACGGTGGAGAACACCAAGGATGAGGACCAGGAGGACTTCTGTATCGTGCAGGTAATACCCAAGACCTTCGCCGAGAGCGTGAAGGGCCTCACGTTCAAGCAGGACGTGAAGGTGGTCGTTGAGGATCCGGTCGTGCTGTGGAGCGTCGACCGTCTCAAGGGGAAGAAGAAGGTGGACCTCGCCTTCTCGGTGCAGAAACAGGTGGATAACGCTGCCATGAGCGACATGAAGATCACCTTCGTCAAGCTCCCAGGATGGCGGTGCAAGGAACTGAACCCGCGGCCTGAAGTGCGGATCGGCGGGCTCGCTGGGGCAGCTAGTGCCATCAACTGGCTGAGCATCTTCATCGGTGTGGTCGTACTGGTGGTGATCGCCGGATCCGTTGCCATAGCACGCAGCTCGCGTGGGGAGGCCAAGACCGTGCCTGCAGCAGTGACCACGACAGACCGCACGACATACCAGCACACTGCCGGATACTATCCTGCGAGCGCTCCCGGTCAGAACTCCGCCGCAGGCCGCACTCAATATTATCATGCACCCGAGTGGAGAGGCTCGCAGGAAGGCCAGGGGCAGCGCCAGAACGGAGGGTGACCATCACCTCGCACGAGGATTAATAAGCATATACGGGCCCGGTCCATCCATGAAAGACGTGCTCTACCTTGATGACGCCTATCTCAAGGAGTTCGATGCCACAGTAACCAGTGTAACCGACGGTAAGTTCGTAGTGCTGGACCGGACCGCGTTCTACCCCACGGGCGGAGGTCAGCCCCACGACACCGGACAGATGGTGACCGACGACGACCGGGAGGTGCGGATCATCTACGTCGGCAAGTTCGGTGGAAAGGTATCCCACCAGATCGAACCCGAGGGAGCGCTCAAGGAGGGCGATGCTGTCCACTGCATCGTCGACTGGGACCGTCGCCATACGCTCATGTGCTACCATACGGCCGCCCATGTGCTCTCCAAGGTGTTCCACAAGGACTGTGGTGCGCTCATCACCGGGAACCAGCTCAATTGCGAACGCTCACGCTTCGACTTCAATATTCCGGATTTCGACCGGGAGCTCATCCAGGCCTGTGTTGACAAGGCCAACGCGCTCATCCGCGAGGACCGGCCCGTGAAGGTGTACTACCTATCTCGGGAGGAAGTGGAGCGACGTGGGCTCACGAAGCTGGCCAAGGGCCTTCCCGAGGGTCTTAAGATCCTGCGCATAGTGGAGATCGAGGAATTCGACGTCCAGGCGGACGGCGGGACACATGTCCAGAACACTTCGGAGATCGGTACCCTCGAGATCATGAAGTGCGAGAATAAGGGCAAGGGCAACCGACGCGTGTACTTCAGGCTGGTGTAAGATGGCCGAAGCAGTGATGCTCACCGAGGTGCGCGAGCAGCCCAGCGCCGTCGCTCGGACCGTCGAGGCCCTAAAAGGGCCTGTCGCCGAGGTGGCCGCGGCCTTCCCACAGCGACCGCCCCTCGTGCTCGTGGCCGCACGCGGGACGTCACACAACGCATCCCACTACGCCAAGTACCTCTTCGAGGTGCTGTGGCGGGTACCCGTCTCGCTCTCGGCCCCCTCGGTGCTCACGCTCTACCGGGCACGGCTCCCTCTTGAGGGTGCGCTGGCCGTGGGCATCTCCCAGTCCGGGGCGGCCGCCGACGTCGGAGAGGTGCTGGCCGCAGCGAAAGCGGGAGGGGCTGTAACGGTCGCTGTTACCAACGTCCAAGATTCGCCCCTTGCCGGCGTGGCCGACCACGTGCTCATCACACAGGCCGGGGAGGAGCGGGCCATACCTGCCACAAAGACCTACACATCACAGCTGGCCGCCCTGGCCCAGCTCGTGGCCACCCTGGCACGACAGGACGCGGTACTGGACGGGCTGCGCGAGGTGCCCAAGGTGCTGGAACGGACGCTCGAAGATGAGCAGGAGTATGCCGGGCTGGCCCAGAGCATCGACCATGATGGGCTCTCCGTGTTGGGACGGGGCTATAACTACGCCACGGCCCTGGAGGCAGCGTTGAAGCTCAAGGAGACCGCGCTCCTGCCCGGTGAGGCATGGTCCGGCGCGGAGTACCTCCATGGCCCCGTCGCCGTGGCCGGGAAGGCACCGGCGCTCATCTTCGCGCCCGAGGACGCCACTGCACCCTTCATGGGACCCATCATCGAGCGCCTGTCAGCGGCCGGACCCACGGTAGTCGTGGGCTCGAAGGGCTCCCCTCTCCTCGACAGGGCCACGTCCGCAGTGGGTCTCCCGCTCGAGGGTCTTCCAGAATGCCTCTCCCCCATCCCCCTTGTGGTCCCTGCACAGGTGGCGGCCTGTCACCTCGCAATCCGCCGCGGACTGGACCCGGACAATCCCCACGGTCTATCTAAAGTGACCGTCACACGATAGCCGCTCGACCTCCGGGAAAACTATAAGTACCCCTTGCCGTGCCCGCCCTCCTGTGCTCGGGGACCGGCTGGAACCGCTCTATGGCGTGACCGATGGAGCTCAGGTCGTTGACCGTCTCTACAAGGAGCTCGAGCACCATCCCGAGCATAGGACCGAGGTACGACAGCTGGCTATGTACCTCAACCAGGTGACTTTCGACGCCTATGCACAGCACTACCACGGCATGATGGCCGCGCCTGAGGAGGTGGAGAACGCCTACGAACGCATCCATCTGTCACTTGATGTTGCCCAGGATGCTGTTGCTTACGCTCACACGGGGGATAAGACCTACCTGGATTCCCTGCAGAAGACGCTAGACGGTCACAAGGACGAGCTCGCCGCGGCCGTGAGCGACGTGCCCGTGACGCGACGGACCCTGGACGACCTGCCCTTCAGGGATAGGTGGGAGGATGCCTTCCGCCAGAAGGTCCGCGCGCACATCGAGCGGGAGGTCGGTAAAGACCCATCCTATGCCGATGACCTCCTGGTGCTGGCCGTGGAGTCGGGCGGCGTGGAGCCTGCTGGCATCGTGTGCGAGGAGCTCGAGGCCATGGGATACTCCGACTTCGATGTGGAGGCCGTGCGCTACTCGTCACAGACACGCATGGACCGCGAGGTCATAGCCCCTCCCCAGGCGGAGGAGCACATCAAGCGGTTCGCAGGCCGGAACATCCTTGTCGTGGACGATTTCCGGTTCAATGGCAGCGCTATCGGTGCCGTGGAGCGGTACGTCGAGGGCTTCGGACCGGCAACGGTGACCGAGGCACAGTTCTATGTCCATCCCGCACCCTACCTCTTCAACGGAGGGCCCGAGGTATTCATGGTCCACCGTGCCGATGAGTGAGCGGCCGGGCTTGCGGATACTTTTTTATAATACCCCCGATACCAAGGCATCGTGGTCATGCGCAGGTCCATCTTCGGTCAGTGCACCATAGCGATAATCCTTCTACTGCTCTGCGCATCCTCGGCCCTCGGTCTCAAGACGATCGGTGTGGAGCTCGTGGACGAATCCGTCCCCACGTGTGCCGGTGGGAAGGGAGTCGTCAACGTCGTGATCACCAACTACCTCACTAGCTCGGCCCTCTTGGAGCTCGATCTCCAGGGGCAGGGCGCCGCGCTCTTCAAGGACGCCAAGCAATACAACCTGGGTATGCGCACCACCGAGGTGCTCAAGCTCCCGTTCCGTGTGCCCAAGGACAAGACCGGCCCGCTCGACTACACGATCACCGCCGCCATCAAGGACACGTCCGTAGCGGTGAAGACCACGGGGACGATCAAGGTCACGTCCGTCTGCCCTGATGAGCAGTGTGTCCCCCTCGATCTAGTGGAGGACGTGCCCACAGCGACACCGGTCGATAATAAACCACCGCAGCCGCTCGTGGTCCGCTCGAAGGGTTACACAGACCGTCGGACCATGGTGTTCGCCGGACTGGTGGCCCTGGCGCTCGTGCTGGCGGCGCTGTCCGTGGTCCGCACTACACACGAGCCGCAACATTCCCAGGCGCCCGTGGCGGGCTACTACGGCAGCGGGTACGAAGGTCAGAACTACTACAACCGCTACCCACCCCCGGGTGGGGGTGGCTGGAAGGGTTAAGCCTGAACCTGGTCCCTCACCGGTAGTACGGTCCGTAGTTCCGCATATTGTACATGGACTGGGACTGATCGTAGACCGCCTTGGCCCCCGTCTGGACCGTAGGTGTCTGTGAGCCGCGCCGGCGAAAGGCCAGTACCACAGCTCCGGCAAGTGACACGATGATGAACAACAGCTCGAGGAGGTCCTTGATGTCGAGGACCCAGCCAAGGATCGTGCCCTGCAGTGTCCGTTCGAGCCATCCCTTGGCCACTGTCTCGACCATCACCGTCCGCTCTACCTCCCGTGAGGGATCGCTCTTGGGTGTTATGCGGATCCGGACGGGGTGGCGGCCGGCCTTCTCGGGGACCTGTACCTCGAGGGTGAGGAACTGGGTGGCGTTCGGTTCCAGCTCCGAGGTCTCCACGCGCTCCCATTTGCTCTCGAGCGACGTGCTGACCATGACGACGAAGCGGTCCGCGAGCGTCCCGTCGTTATGTACCTGAACGGGGATGGATGTCCACGTACCTGCTTCGGACTCGACCACGGACGTCACGTTCACATCAGCATGACACACGCAATCCTCGCTGCTGGTGGCGCAGTTCTCACCGATGGCCGTGTCACAGACACCGTTTCGGCTGCAGTCGGACACGGAGCAGTCCTTTGCACAGAAGGCGCACTCATCGGGATGGCACTGGCCGTCCCCGCACCCACCCACGCATCCGTTGACATCGGCTAGTGGGGATCCCGGGTCGCACAGCTCCCCGGCCGCGCAAGCGCAGTCAGCAGAGGTGAGACAGTCCTCGCCGGTGGTCGTGTCGCACGTCCCGTCCCCGGCGCAGGTCGGCGGGGGGCAGTCCTGTGGGCAGATCCCGCACTCGTTCTCGCACTTACCGTCACCGCATGTAGCTACTACGCACGAGCCCTGGAGGCACGTGAGGCCACGTCGACAGACCTCGGTGCAGCCGCATGAGGCGGCTTCGTCACCCAGCTCGCCACACCCACCGCGTCCGTCGCACACATTGCCCCCTCCACACCTGCTTCCGCAGGTAAGGGGAGCATAGGCGCACACGCGTACGTCGGGATCGCACCGGTCCCTGGTACAGAGGTTGCCGTCATCGCATCCGCAGTCCTGTGGGCAGGTGACGCAGTCCTCGCCCTCGTCACACCGCTCGTCCCCGCACCGGACCGTGCAGGTGTTGGTGGGATCGAGGCGACAGGGATCGATGGTGTCGGGCACATCGTCCTCGTCCGAATCAGGGAGGCAGGTCCCCTTGAAGCACTGGCCATGGGGGCCGATGAGGGTGCGACATGGACCGTCATCAGAACATCGTACGCACGTCCCCAGACCAGGATCGCATACAAGGTGCTCGTCACCGCAGGGTGTCTTCTCGAGGATCGTGCAGCCCCCGTTCACGCACCGGTACTCGTAGAGCACGTTGGTGTAGCATGCGAGCTGACAGTCCTGGTTGCGTGCGCATGCGTTGTCCCGGTCGCGGGGTCGAGGATCCCGCGAGTCGATGATACCATCACCGTCCTCGTCCCCCACGCACCCGGCCGCATCTGCCTGTGTGGCGAGGGGATCGCACATGATCTCCGTGGGGCACCCGCAATCCTTGGGACAGAGAAGACAGTTCTCCTCGACATCGCAGGTGCCGTCCCCGCACAGGTCCACGCATTGGCCTGCGACACACGAGCGCCCGAGGCCGTATGCAACGGTGCAGTTCACGCGATCGGTACATAGAGTACAGCCCAGGACCGAACAGACCTCGCCCTTGGTACAGGGTACGGGCTCGTCCTGGACACAGACCAGGTCACGGCATGATCCCGGGACGAACGTGTTGTTGACGCAGACACCGGGACAGTCGTTATCGGACCTGCAGGCGGCCTGACGACATGTACCGCTCGGCTGATGGCATGCGTATCCTTCGCCATAGAGATCGGTGCATACCGCATCCCCAGTGCAGCCAGCACAGCCGTCGGGCGTGCATATAAGCCCGTCCGCCCCGCAGTCAGCCTCCTCTTCAACGCAGGCCGTGTCCACGCACGAGCGCGTTACGAGCACGGTACCGTCGCATTCGGTGGGAGGACAGTCGGTGGTCTCCAAGCATCCCACGCACCCGTCGGACGTGCAGCGTCCCGTGCAGATCTCCTGCTTGACGGGCGTACATGCTCCCGCAGAGCAGCCACGGACCAGGAACAGGACACCATCGCATCCTGGAAGGCATACCTCGGACGGCCGGCACTCACCCAGGGATGAACAGGTACCCGCGGCCGTGGAGCCGGCTTCACTGGTAGAGCAGCAGGCGGTACTGTTCGAGGAGCATGTCCATGTCCCCCGGCAAATGACCTTGCCCGTGCAGTTCCCTGCCCCGCATGCTCCGCCAGGGGAGAGCCCGGCAGGTGCGGCCAGGCATGATCCCGCGCAGCAGTTGCCCACACCACCCAGGGTACGGCAGGCAGCACCGTCGGGTCCGCATGTGTCGCGGCACACACCATCCACGCACAGCCCGCTCTCGCATTCGTCCGCCCTGACGCACGTGGGCGCCGTGCGGCACACACCCTTGTCGCACAGCCCGGTTGTGCACTGGCATCCCTCGAGGCACGGATCGCCCTCGACCACTGAGCCGAAGGCCACGCACACGTTTGCAGCACAGCATCCTGTCGTGCATCCCTGGTGATCGGTACAGCTCGTGGCACACGAGTTCCCGTCACACCTGAAGGGCGTGCAGTTCGTTCTCGTCTCACAGGCACCGTCGGAGGTACAAGCGCCCTGGCGGTCGTCGATGCAGCAGCCCGTGCCCTTGGTGTCACAGAGCCAATCATCGGTGCAGAGGGCCTTTCCTGCGCACTGACCCGTCCCGCACACGACATCGACCGATAGCACGGCAACGCTCTTGTCAACGGTGAACGGCGGTACTTTACAGGAACCGCCGCAACAGAAACCGGAGCCTCCCTCGGGGAGCCCGCATCGCTGTCCTTTCGAACCGCAGGGAATGCAGGCGTCAAGCGTACTGTCACCGTCGGTGTCCACGCAGGGATCGCCAGCACAGGTGAACGTGGACGAGCACCGCTGACGGCAGGTACCCTCGATGCAGGTGTATCCGTCCGTACAACCCTCGTCGTCCGCGCATGAGGTGGCGCACGAGCCGTTCGAGCAGAGGTAGGGCGTGCACTCCGCCGTGACCTCCCCCTCGCACATGCCAGCGATCGAGCACGAGCGTACGGCATCCCCCTGACAGCATGTGTTCCCTGCCGAAGAGCAGGTCCATGCAGCGTCGCCGCAGCCGACCGTGCCTGCGCACGCGCCGGACCCGCACGCCTCACCTGATGGTCGACCGTCCCCGCTGGCATCGGCCCAGATGAACGGGACGGGTGCACAGATCGAACCGCAGCAGAAGCCGTTTGTCCCCTCCCGGGTCGTACACGAGGCTCCTGGACTGCCCGAGCACTCGCCGCACTGGCCGGTGATGCCCTGCGAGAGGATGCATTCCCAGGTATCCCCGGGGCCACAGTCCCTCCCTTTCGTACAGGAACGGTCGACGATGAGCACCGGTGCACCGTCACCACTGAGCTGCACACCCGTATGCTTCACCCCCTCCACGACGTCGCACCGCCCCTTGTCATCATAGTAGATCTCGGTGCAGAGCGTATCGGTCGGCCAAGAGAACGTATGGGTCGTTGCAGGCGCAGTGAGCCTGAGCCCTATTGCGGTGCTCCCTGCGGCCAGCGTCTCGAGCACATCGGTCGTTATATCGGCGGTGAGGATGTCCCCGGACGCGGTGAACGTAACGGCAGGACGCGGGGAGCAGTCCTCCTTTGAGCTGTCGTCGCATAATGATGAAGTGCACGTAGCCAGTGCGATAGCGGGTCCGGCCTCGCACACAGTGGACGTCCCGGGAGGACAGGCTGCCGTGATGCGGAAGGAGACAGAGGAAAACGGGGCTACGCTCTCAAGGGAGAAGGCCACGAACGTACCCTGAGCGGTCTGGGAAGTGAGGTCCTGACAGCACTTCGGATGTGCACCATCCACCACTTGGTTCACGTGATAGCAGGGATCGCCATCCGTGTCGCAGATGTAGCCGTTTGAGGCGACGGCGCAGTGGTCGAATCCATCGGGTACCGAACCGACGATGAAGTAACAGCATCCGTCGATGGCCCGTTGGGCGCACTTCTGGTGCGTGTAAATCGCAAGCGTACCCACAGTCGCCGATGTCGCGCCCTTGTCAAGCGGACCGGCATCGGTGAACGCTCCAGTGCATGACGGCATGACATCCAGGGCTGACACCGTCACGATTGCCAGGCACAAAGCAACCACTACAGCTCTCGCTTCCACCGTTCGGAAGTAGTCCGTTCAAGTATTATAAAGGGTTTGAGGTAGAAAAACCACCTCCTATCAGGTGTGGGATGAATGCCGCGTTTCCCGGAGGGAAAGCAAGCCTGAAAAGTAAAACGCCAACTCGGATACCGGCACGTCACTCCCCTTTCGTATTAATCATTGAACTACCTACTATTATCTGGAGGGATGCTTAAGGCCCATCATCTAGTAAAAAAGACAGGTAACGCTCATCTAGAGTGATTCGTGGGACGCTTTCATAGACATCTCCACTACTAGGTTGTAGCGGCCGGGGCGGAAATGGTCGAAGTGGACCCGAGGAATACATCACGGGTGTATAGCCTCTGCAGGAACATCGTTCCCAGGGCGCTGATCCGCGCCCATCAATGCCCGCTTTGTGGATTAGAGGTGCACTGGGGCGTGAACGTCGCAGAGAATCTATTCGCAGGAACTAGGGCTGGACGAGCCCGAAGTCATGCCTGTGGAGATTCCGCCTCTACTCTCGCCAGTCAAGCGGGGGCAAGTGGAGTCGGCGAAGCAGGAACTATACGCGGTGAGCTCTTCGGAGCAATAGACGCCGGAATCCCATGGATTTTGTCCGTGGGAGGATGTCACATCTTAATCATCCCAAAAAACATATAATACTGCGATGGCTCGGTGTCGTTGTGGGCCGCCGGGGACAGATAGCTCTCATGGGCATGATGGCGTTCGCCCTCATGGTCGCAGTGGTCCTGTACCTACAATACTCCCGGGGCAGTGCCGAGACAGAGGTCCGGCAACATGAGCTCGAGGCGGAGACCGACGCGGGTGAGGCGGTAAAGCTCGATGTCGTGCTCACAAAGGCTTTAGAGGACGCCACGTTCGGGGCGTGCGAGGAGCTCGCTCTCCACGGAGGATATCGCCGGGAGCACCTCCCGTTCCTGCGTCATGGGCCAACGCCGTATTGGTTCGTCCGTGGCAATGTGTCCACGATCCCCTCTATCGAGCAGGTAACAGACTCGCTAAGAGCGGAGACGAACGCCCGGTTCGTCGAGGCGATCGACGCGCTGGGTAAGGAGATCACTGACCTGACGTTCGGCACCCCCGAGGTCACCGTCAGATACTCCGACGAGAACCGTATCACTACAACCGTATCTATCGATGTCACTGATGCTAAGGAGCGCACTGTTCGGATGGACGTCGCAGCGGACCTCCCCGTCCGCCTGCTCCTCCTCCGTCGGCTGGCAGAGGAGTACGTGATGGTACATCAGAACGGCCGCCGGCTCGAGAAGTCCCTCGGCCATCTCATCATCGAGGATCCGCGTATCTTCTCCCCGAACAGCCCTCCGGAGTTCGGGTGTCAGGAGGAGACCGTCACCGTGGACGAGATCCGACTCCACATTCAAGAGAACATGGTGCTCACCGTTTCCGAGGAGCTCTCCCTTGTACGTGAGTCCGAGCTCCAGCAGAGCAACATCCAATGGTCCCTCGACCATGACGATGAGGACCTGATCGTTACTCTCCTGGACCAGCGTGGGAACACCGACCGTGTCGTCAAGGAGGTGACCTCCTTCGGGGCCCAGTGCTTCAGGGTTTGGAAGGCGTTCTACAACGTGACACTTCCGATCAGGGTGACCGTGATGGATACCCAGCCCATCTCACGGGTAAGGGGCGAGAGCGTGCTCACGGCCCGACCTCTGGAGTTCAAGGTGGCGGTGGAACTGGCCATTGCGGACAACGTGCCCTTCGAGGGCCCATCGCTCGTCTCGCCCCTCTGCAAGGGACGATGCTCGCTGGACCTCACGCTCCGTGAGGGTGATGGGGTGGGTGATGCCCCCGTGTTCCTGGGACCTTGTCTCGTGGGGTACGCTTCAGGTGAGTACCGTGAAATCCCCTGCGGGACACACGCTCTCCATGTGGCTAAGGAGGGCTTCGCCCCCGCAGAGCTCACGGTGAACCTGCACCCGGACCGTGCGGCCACCGCAGAACTAATGCTGAACCCGTTCGGTAGCCTTACTGGTTCGGTGTCCCGCCGGAACCGTGTGTACTGTACACGGGAGTCCTGTGCTGGCCAGCGTGACCGAGTCGTTGAGAAAGGGCTCGTTCGCATCGGGTACGTCAAGGGGAATCCTCCCAGCTTCGTCACGATTGTCGTGGCAGCCCTTGCCACAGGCGAGGAGCATACTGCGGTCGTCGATGAAGGAGGGAATTTCAAGATCGACGGCCTGGTGCCTGGCGACTATGTGGTCATCGCGAACCCGAACAAGGATACCATGGGGAACACTGCGTTCAAGGTCCAGACCTTTATGGGCTCGGTTCGCGTCGAGCCTGGTACTGAGAGCCTATATGAGATAGTCATGGAACCGCTGGTTCCCGTACAAGTGGATGGAAAATGGGAGTTCGTAACAAGAACAGACGCATGCTGCTGACCGCATTTGTGGTGCTGCTCGCCATGGGTTGCGCCATCCGGATAGAGGAACGACTCGACCTCTCAGCCCTACCGGAAGCCGACGTGTTCGTCAAAGTGACGTTCGCCCCAGGTGACATTATTCCCGCGAGTATCGAGGGATTACGCCAGGATCTGTGCCAACGGACCCTCACCAGTCCTATCTCATCCTGCTATGGCACTCTTGACGAGGCGAACCGCAAGGCGTTCTTCCAGGTACGTATAGAGGACATCTCCGATTCCATCCTCGACATCGGTCAGAAGGACAAGCGGCTCACCCTCACTATCGGCTATCATCCCCTGTTCACCCGCCTGCCACTCGATATGGATCGCTGGTCCATGAAAGTGACCATGCCCGACCGGCAACGCCTCTCGTTCACCGGGACGAAGCCCACGCGGTTGGACGTCCGGTACACCTTCCCCGTGCTCGCCCCCCTCCCTCTGGACGTGGAACTGGGAGCACCCGAGCTCCAGCTAGGGCAGATGGTGGCGCTCACCACATTGCTCCCGGCAAACAGACCTCGGGTGGTGATGTGCGTGCATACCCTTGCCAACGACACCCACACCCTGGGCACCAAGGTGGTCAAGGGCTGCATCCCAACCTACTTCGGCACGAGCGAGGAATGGATGGCGGGCGAGTACGAGGTAAGGACCACGGCAACCTCCTTCTACCTCGATGGTGTCGCGCTGGGCACGGACATCGATCCGCTCACCCTGGAGCGTCTCGTGGTGGCGGGTGATGACGTTGTGGTGCCCGTGTCAGTGGTCATGCACGACAAGACCGGGGACATCTGGTTCGTTGGCGAACCCGTGTCGGTCCACCTGACCTCGCCCGACCCTGACTCCCGGTGCTCGCTCCACCTAGAGGACGTTCACGGTCGGATGTCGGTGACACGCGCCGTCCCGTGCAATGGGGAGGCTCGGCTGGTCACCCTCGACATCCCTCCCGGTGATTACATCATAGAGGTCCGTGAGTCCTCCTCCGGTCGTACCGTCACCACGCGACCGTTGCGCATCCTCCCTTCCAGCACTACAGCAGATCCCGCGGTCGAGATAGAGCGCGGTGACTATGCTCCGGGTGAAACGGTCATAGCCAACCTGAACCTCCCCGGTATGGCCTGCCGCTCAGAGCTGGTGAGCGCTGAAGGTTATGTGGTGGCCATGGGCGAGCAGAGCCCGTGTACGAAGGTGCTCTTGGACACACCTCAGACGCTCCGGTCGGGGACGTACACCCTCCTTATCAAGGTCCTCAGCGACGACGTGGTCGTGGCCACTGCCCGGAAGCAGGTGGTCATCCACCGCCCCGAGGCCGCCGAGGACAGCGATCGTTCCAGATACTGTCCAGGGGGCGTATTCGCACTCACCCTTGGCAAGCTGCGCTGCATCGACTCCGGACAGCGTTGTGATCCCACCTCGGTCCAGCTCCCTGGCTGCCTATGTTTCACTGGCGTCGGTACGTTCGTCGGAGTATGCACACATACGCAAAAGTGTGCTGATGACGGTTGCCAGGAGCTGGGGCTCCAGCCCTATATCATCGCCCGGGATGTGGGGAACTGCGTGGTGCGAAAAGGGCTCGAGAGCTTCCCGTGCATCGGGTACGGTGAGGTCTGCTCGGGATTCTGTGCCTGCACCAGCGGTCCGCAGGTAGTGGACAACTGCTACTTTGGCGAGGCCTGCACACCAGATGGCTGTGTCGAACCCGATCTCGTGCTCAAGCTCACCCATCTCGAGCCCCAGAGCGTCCGGGCAGATGCCCTGGCGAACACACAGTTCGAGCTTACAGTACTGGTGACGTACAAGGGCAATGTGCTCGCCGACAAGCCGACGTTCTCTCTGGACCTGGGCGGTTCCCCCATCGAGCTGGTTGCCATCGAGTCACGGGGCGAGGGCCTCTGGCGTATTACGGGGAGCGTTTCCATCCCTCTTGCGCCGGGCAAGTACCCCCTGCTCCTCACGGGCAGGCACGGTGATGCGGTGTATAGCGTACGGTCACATGTCGAGGTATGGTTCCCGCGATGGATGGCGGACGTGGCCGTTACCATCCTCGACGCACCCACTACGCTATCCACAGACCGCCTCGAGAAGGGCGAGCGGCTCGATGTGAAGTTCCGGGCCTTCGACGCGTCGGGCACAGAGCTCACCGACCTGATCCAGGATGATTTCACTTTCTCGCTGGGGTGGCGGGTGCTCAATATCGACTCCCTGGAGTACGATCGCGCCCGCGGCCATTGGAGAGCGACCCTCTTAGGCCTGGGCGAGTTCGAGGAGTCCGACGTCCCGCTTTCGGTGCAGATCTCACACCTGGGAATGGAGGGGATGGCCGAGCGCTCCGTCACGCTGGTGGAGCAGCTGCCGGCGCGCATCGTCATTCGCGAGGTCACGCCCAAGGAAGTGTTCCAGGCCCAGACCATATGGGGCTTCGACATGACCATGGACCTCGTGCTCCAGGGCGATATCCAGCGCATCTCTGCGACGGTGCGCGGGAAGGACTATGATGTGCTGGTCACACCATACCAGGAGTCCTTCGGAGCGAGCATGGTGAACGTCCGCTTCTGCCCGGACATCATCACGACCGGCGAGGAGATGGTCACCCTGCGCGGTTCGACACCGGACGGTACCGAGGTGACCGCCTCAGAGACGATCATCATAGTTCCGAATCCGGGTGGCTGGTTGAACAACCGGTGCCCGACGGATGTTTAGGTCCTTATAGCTCCTGTCTGTGCTCGGTGAACCTGATCCCCAGACCATCGAGCTCGGCCAGGACCGGGACGTACACCTCGGGTGTGATGGGGATGTGCACACCTTTCAGATCAAGTCGGCCCTCGAGGAGCAGGCGTACACCGATAGCTGCAGGAAGTCCAACTGTCCTGGCGATCGCTGTATCCCCGCCCGGTCCACCGTGCTGGACGAGCGTTGCCACCACTCGTTCACAGGTCCCTTCGTGCTCCACCTCGATCTCATGGCGCATGATCACCATATCCCGCTCTCCCTCACTGTAGGCGAGCCGCCCGACCATGAGGGCGCACAGGGCATCAAGGGGTGTCTCCGCACCCTCGGGCACGATCACGTCGCCGAGGATACCCAGCCAAGAGAGGCGCGCGATGACTGGTGAGGTGGACGCGAGCCCGAGCCTCTCTGCTACCCTTTGGGTGAGGTCCGCACCAGCGGGGGCGCCGATGAGCTGGGCCGTCACGTCCATATATCTCAGTCCGTGTACACCCTCCAAGTGGTGCTCGTCCAGCCATCCCAACCGACCGATGGCTTTCATGGTATCACACCAACCCTTGTACCGCAAGGTGCCACGGTAGAGAGTGCGTACGTCCCCGAGCCCGTAGATGTCCCGGTAGCACATCGCGTCGTGGTTCGGGTAGTACTCGAACGATCCGGTGTTCTCGACCTCCATGAGTTGGTAGTGCTCGAACAGTGTCTCGCCGGGGATGACCACATACTGGCCGTTCTCAAGGTAGCGTGCAGGTCGTTTGGAGGCGGTGAGCACACCGCGCGGGTTCCATGAGAACTTGTAACGGAAAGGATTATCTGCCGCTGCCGGAGCGGGCAGGGCGCCGCATAGCGAGCGGAATCCCACGATCTTGAAGCCAGCCTCCTGTTCCCGGGCTATCATGGATATGGCGGACATGTGGTCTATGCCCGGATCGAGGCCGAGCTCGGTGAGTATGAGCACGCCCGCTTCCCGAGCAGGGGCG
>PVBE011251438.1_pt1 | contig 26724 bp, 25 predicted proteins | sample 1631181 | NCBI WGS metagenome assembly PVBE01 (sample SAMN08397723, study PRJNA350692) | Marine metagenome, whole genome shotgun sequencing project. | isolation source: water | place: Pacific Ocean | collected 2012-04
GACTTGTATAATTCAGTAATTTTCTGCTCCAGCTCTGCTTGTTTTTTTTGAAGAGGTCATCTAATTACACAGAATACACTTCTTTGAACACATGAGGATGATTATGAAGATAATGGTACCGATTTTGATGTTGTCCTTTAGCAGGGGAGCGCTTTCAGCCACTCAGCCACCTCTCCTTCTCTTTGAACTATAGATTATATAGAATTGTATATTATTCTCTAATTTACGATCTCTTCTTTAAAGTATAAATGCACTTAGAATATTTTAATATTGATTCTGATACTGACGATATCATCAAAGCATTAGAACTTAACGGAGCTGCAGTTGTAGAGAATCAAGTTGAACCTGAACTAGCTGACACTATCCTCAGTGAACTTAGAGAGCACTTTGACAAGACAGAAAAAGGTAGTGATAGCGGTTTTACAGGATATAAGACGCGATGGGTTAGTCGGTTATTAGCTATTTCAAAAAGTTCGGCCAAACTGGTTGACCAACCAAGAGTAATGGAAGTAGCAGACGGTATTCTGTTAAGGCATTGTGATAATTATCGCTTAGGTAGTCTAACAGCAATCGAAATTCTTCCTGGAGAAAAAGATCAAGTACTACATTCTGATGATGGGATATATCCTGTTAGGATACCCGGTATGCAATTCCAGATTAGTGCAATGTGGGCATTAGACGACTTTACTGAAGAAAATGGTGCTACACGGGTAGTTCTGGGCAGTCATCGTAATTTTTCTGCCAATATCTATCGGTCAGAAGAGAATATAGATTATTTTACTCCTGATGCAAAAGAATATAAAAATAATACTGTCCAAGCCGTTATGCCTAAGGGGTCGGTACTGTTTTACATGGGTTCAACTCTTCACGGTGGTGGAGTAAACAAATCTGATCATCCTCGTGCTGGGATAATCAATACATACTCGCTTGGTTGGCTAAGACAGGAGGAAAACCAATATCTGAATGTCCCAAAGAAAATTGCCCAACAATATTCAGAAACAGTACAAAAATTAATGGGTTATCAAATGCATCGAACTCTTGGTGACTATCAAGAAACAGAAGATGAATAAATAAGAATCATAGCTCTTAATACTCAAGATATTCACTAAAATTTATTAGATTGCCTTCGCTGTCAATAGCAAGAATCTGATTGTAGCCGGGTTGTTCATCAATCCCAGGAGTATCATTAATGCCCTCAAGCACAGGGAATGATGACCCTTTGCTTTTTAAATATTCATAAACTTCTTCTGCTGAACCTATTGAGAGATCAGCATAACCATTGCTTCTATTCGGTATCGGTGTCCATGAATTTTCACTCATTGGCCCAACTAAACCGAACACACTTGTTGTTGACCAAAAGCCAAACCAATTTTCATCTCGATAGGGTTCAGATCCAAATAAATTTTTATAGAAACGGCCTGCCTTTCCTAGGTCATATACTGGATAAGCCGTATAGTCCATGCCATTAACAGGTGTATCCTTGTTATATCTCATTTGTGCTATAAACGTATGTTCTAATTTTAAATCAAGACCTTTCCTTTTCCAGACCTGAGTTAAGAGGGCATCAAAGCTTCTTTTAGGATTGGCTCGCATATCAATAGACATTTCAAGAGTCACAAGATATCGATCAGCGATATTTCTTATTTGAAAATTTTTTGTTGTCACATCGGCATTAATTCCATTTGGTCCCCCATCAAATGATTTCCAGCGGGATTGAAGAGCTTGCTTTATTTGCTTTTTCCCCTGAGCAATTCCATAAGCATCATCAATCCAAACAGCTTTATTGGTATGCATGTCAATTAGACTTGAAGAATCATTGGTGATCCATGCACTAATCACTTTAGTTAATTTCGCATAAACTGGAGGCTGGTCAGATTCACTTCCGGACTGAATTGTTGGTTTTTTATTCTGTGATGTATTAATGGGCTTATACTTTCGCCAGATAATAATATTTCCGGAAGAATCTTTGGTAATCAAACATTCAGCTCGTCCGCAAGATTTAGTTTTTATGTTGATGTTGAGAAGGTCCTTGATTTTATCTCTGATATTGCTTAGTGAATTAACGTTTATAATGCCATATCCATTTGCACGGCCATTAATGACGGAAATTCTGTCGTCAATATGCTCAGAGTCCAGTTCAAAATAAGAGTCTCCTACTCTAAAAGATGCACTTGTAGATGTGACTATTTCTGGTGAGCCAAGAAGCGGAGAATAAAAATCTATTGCTCTTTGTAAATCTTTAACTGGATAGACAAAATCAAAAGTAAAAGACGCCCTTCTATTAGGAACTGAGTCTGAGGGTTTATTTATATTAGGATTATCTAGTCTAAAACTTTCAATGTGTCCGATAATTTTCCATTTATCTTCAACTTTATGGAAAACCTGAAAAATAGTTGCCAAATCTGAATACTCCCATCGCGCTCCACCCCTGATAGCAACACTATAGAGTGCAATAGAAAAATTCTTTTCACTATGGATCTGCATATCACCTATTTCAAGTTGCATTGAAGAGTTATAACCAGAGGGGCGTTCGCCTCTGGACTCATTTTTAATCCGCCTAAAAACATCAGTGAACCCATAAGTTACACCTGCACCACGAAATCGAATTATTTCCTTATCTAGAAGTGCACTTAATTCTTCATTGCTCCCATCCAACCAATGCCTATGATAGGTTTCAATCAAATCCATTATTTTCTCTTTATCTTCTATTCTTTGATAGCTGCCTGAAACTTTATATCGGTCAAAAATGAGACGTCCCCATAGCGATCGATCAGTAACATATTTCGACTCCATTTGTACTGGAAGAGGATCGTTTATTATCGGATTAGATAACTCTATACTCGACTTCTTATATTTGTTTGTTTCTGCAGAGTTTCCTGCAAATGTCAAAACTGGAATTAAAAGACCAAATATAAGAATTAGTTGTTTCATAACATGGCCTGAAAGGCTATAAAATAAAGGGCTTATTGATATCTTTAAATATTTTTTATCCAGTCTCTTGCAGTGTCAAAAGATTTATTCAAATTATCCACATTGGGTCCACCTGCATTTGCAAAATTAGCTCGCCCTCCTCCTTTGCCACCAAGTTCTTTTGACATTTCATTTGCCAAAATATCAGCTTTAACTTTTTCTACTAAGTCCTCGGTTACGCCGATTGCGATTCTGACTTTACCTTTGGAACTCTTACTAGCCAGAATAATCACTCCTGAACCTATATCTTGTTTCATTTGATCGATGGCAGAACGCATAACAGAAGGTTCAGTATCTTCTACCAATTCTTTAATTAGCAAAGATGTGTTGTTGATTGTTTCGATTTCATTTGCTTTATCTCCGGACGGCTGACGAATAATTTGAGCCTTCAAATCTTTAATTTCAAGATTCATTTGTCGATTGTTATCCACTAAAGTTTGAACCTTTTTCTCTATTCCGTCACGTCCGGTTTGCAACATGTCAGCAAGTTTCTCAACCAAGTATTCTGTTTCTTCAGCCCATTTCAATGCTTCATCTCCAGCAAAAATATTAAATTTTTGTATTGAGAGAAATATAAAAGGAACAATATTGCTGGCTGAAGAAGGAATTAATGGAGCGGCTGCAGGCACAAAGAAAAATATTTATGAATTACTAAACTTTCTAAAAATAGATAATAAATTTTCTGATATTGGGCATAAAGAATCATACTCAGAAGAGATTCCTTTTCATCGCATGAGGGTGAAATTGAAAAAAGAGATTGTGAGTTTAGGACAACCAAATATAAATCCGTGCGAGCGTTCAGGGATTCGCGTCGACCCCAAAAACTGGAATATTTTATTAGCCGACCCAGATGTAGTGCTAGTTGATACACGGAATGACTATGAATATCAAATAGGAACGTTTAAGAATGCGATTTCACCAAAAACTACAAATTTTCGTGAATTTCCCGCTTTTATTAAAGAAAAGTTAAATACAAAGAAAAATAAAAAGATTGCTATCTTTTGTACAGGCGGTATTCGCTGCGAGAAAGCAAGTTCCTACATGCTTAGTAAGGGGTTTGAAAATGTGTATCAGTTAAATGGTGGTATTTTAAAATATATAGAGGAAATTGAAACAGATAAAAGTCTTTGGGAAGGTGAGTGCTTTGTTTTTGATTCCCGAGTGGCGGTAGATTCTGAACTGGCGGAAGGAAACTACGAGCAGTGTTACGCTTGTCGACGACCATTATCAGAACAAGATCTACTATCAAACTTATATCAAAAGGGTGTTTCCTGCCCATACTGCATAAATGAGACAAGCGATGCTCAACGTGCCAGTTTTCGTGAACGTCAGCATCAAGTTGAGTTAGCCGAAAAGCGCAATGAAAAACATATTGGCATTAGAATAAATTAATAAGGCTTTTACTAATCGAGCGTTTAAAGCAGTGATGAAAGACACTATATACCGATCAAATAATATTTCTATCCAGCCATTTGAATTCAATGAAGGAGTTGTGGGTGTTTTTCCGGACATGATAGAGCGTTCTATTCCCGGATATCCTCTTACAATTTCTATGATTAGTGTAATGGGCGACAAATTTGTTCAAGCCAATAGTAATATTTATGATCTAGGGTGTTCTCTCGGAGCAGTAAGCTTTGCTATTCAGCAGACAATTCAGAATAAAAAATGCAGGATCGTAGCTGTTGATAATTCAGAAGCAATGATTAAAAAATGCTGTAAAAATAATGCTCATAAGAAAGAAAGCATTGAAATTGATTTTGTTTTGAATGATATATTAAATATAAAAATTATTAATGCGTCAGTTATTGTTATGAATTTTACTTTACAATTTATTCCATTAGAAGAACGTAAACGGTTAATAAAAAGAATATACGAAGGATTGTTGCCTGGAGGCGTACTTATTTTGTCGGAAAAAGTTTTTTTTAATGATAAGAATGAAGATGAAGCAATGATCAAGTTACATCACCATATGAAGGAGTTAAATGGATATGAAAAGCTCGAAATTGCAGGAAAAAGAAAGTCGTTGGAGAATGTGCTAGTTCCTGAAAAAATTGAATCACATCTTGACCGATTAAAGAAAGCTGGTTTCGAAAATACATTAATTTGGTTAAAATGCTTTAATTTCGTCTCAATGATTGCCTTTAAATAAATTTTTAACTTGATGCAGTACCAGAAGCTATTAGAAAGCCTTAATGAAAATTCGATGGGCAATTGGTCTAACTTACTCAAAAAACAAATCCCCGATCTTTTTAAGAACATTAATCATGGTGATTTTTCTAAATGGTTAAATGTTATTCGTAATTTGCCTTTTATTTCTGCTTCTGAAATTCATTTGGATTTGGAGAGCGTCACTATTGGCAATAAAATTGATTGTAACGATGAAGAGCGTGGGTATATAAAAAGACAATTAAAACGTCTAATGCCCTGGCGGAAAGGACCCTATAATTTATTTGGTTTAGTTTTAGATGCTGAATGGCGGTCTAATATGAAGTGGGCACGACTTGAGGGGCAGATTAAACCACTTAAAGATAAATTAGTACTGGATATCGGCTGCGGTAATGGCTACTACTGTTGGCGGATGTTAGGGAAAAAAGCAAAATATGTTGTTGGCATTGATCCATCGCTCTTATTTTATTCTCAATTTAGGGCAATTAAAAAATATTCACCAAATTGTAATATTGATTTGATACCTTTTGGAATTGAATCATTACCAGATAAGGACTTGTATTTTGATACTGTCTTTTCTATGGGCGTCATATACCATCGCCGTGAGCCAATTGAGCATTTAAGGCGATTATCAAAATGCCTTAAATCTGGTGGGGAGATAATTATTGAATCTCTTGTAATCGATTCTGATAATCTCGATGCATTGATCCCAAGTACACGTTATGCAAAAATGAATAATGTTTGGTCTATTCCAAGCATCAAATTATTAGTCAAGTGGATCACTGATGCCGGTTTTAAAAATACTAAAATTATTGATACAACTCAAACAACAATAAGAGAGCAGCGTGTAACAGAATGGATGCAGTTTGAGTCTCTTGAGAATTTTTTAAATCAAAGCGATATTAATAAAACAATTGAGGGTTATCCTGCCCCAATACGAGCAATAGTTACTTCCGAAAAACCTTAGAATTTTATTTAATTTGGAGTTTGTTAATGGTATTAAAAAAAATGAAATACGATATTTGTTTTTTGCTTCTATCTGTAGTGTTAATTCATTCGGTTAATGCTGATCCAAGTAGTCTTCAATTAAATTGGGAGCTTGAGGGCCTAAGTAATCCAGAATCAGTTATCTATGATAAAAAACTTAATCATCTTTACATATCTAATGTTAATGGTTCACCGGTTGAAAAAGATGGCAATGGTTTTATTTCGATTATTTCATTAGACGGAAAAATGATTCAAGAAAAATGGGTGATTGGATTGAATGCTCCGAAAGGGCTTGCGATTTTCGGTCGAACGTTATTCGTATCAGATATTGATGAATTGATTGCTATTGATATTGATAGCGGACGTGTTACTAATAGATTCAAAGTTAGTGACGCAAAATTCTTAAATGATGTGGCGGTTAGTAGAAATGGTGATGTTTATGTTTCAGATATGGTGCTTAACAGAATTCATCGTTTAACTGAAGATAATTTTAGCGTATGGCTAGAAAATGAAAAATTAGAATCGCCTAATGGTTTGCTGGTTATAGGGGACGACATTATTCTTGGTAGTTGGGGTAAGATGACCGATGGATTTGCCACTGAAATTCCAGGCCATTTAAAACGAATCTCGATTAAAGATAAAACTATTAAATCTATTGGTGATGGATCTTCAGTTGGAAACCTTGATGGAGTGGAAATGGATAACGATGGTGATTTCTATGTTACCGACTGGATGAATGGAAAATTACTGCACATAGAATATTCAGGGGAAGTATCAGTTTTATTGGATTTGCCACAAGGAAGCGCTGATCATGAATTTATTATTGAGAAAAGCCTAATTTTCATACCATTAATGATAGATAACAAACTACTTTCTTATACGGTTCAGCATTAGGTTAAATGAAAATTCCATCAACGAATAAAAAAATAATTACATTAATTTTTCTATTTTCTCTTTTTAATTTTGTTTTTGCCGATGAGATTTATAGATCGGAAAAACATTCATTCTCAATCGAGACAGTAGTTGATGGATTAGAGTACCCGTGGTCAATGGAATTTGCTTCTGACGGAAAAATATTGATTACAGAACGTCCTGGCAGATTAAGAATCTTTGAGAATGGCGAATTGTCTGCCCCAGTAAAAGGGTTACCTAAAATCAAGAGCGAGGGACAAGGAGGGTTGCTAGATATTGCACTCGATGCTGATTTTATCAATAACAAGATTCTTTTTCTTTCGTATACCGCTGGAAATTTTTCAGGAATTGGTACGGAGGTATCTTCAGCAAAATTAGTTAATAATCAACTGAGAGAACTCAAGCTTTTGTTCAAGGCTTTGCCAAAATCAAGGGGTGGCCGTCACTTTGGCTCACGTCTTTTGTTAACAAATGATAATAGTCTTTATATAACTTTGGGCGATCGCGGTGAAATGAAACGTGCTCAAAACATCAATGATCATGCAGGTTCGCTAATTCGAATTGGTAAAGACGGCGAAATCCCTAACGATAATCCTTTTATTAAACGCTCAGACGCAAAAAAAGAAATCTATACTTATGGGAATCGTAATATTCAAGGTATAGCTTTAAATCCCGCGACACATGATATTTGGACGGTTGAGCATGGCCCGCAAGGCGGAGATGAGCTTAATTTAATGAAGTCTGGCACTAATTATGGTTGGCCGGTTATCACTTATGGTGTTAATTATGGCACTGGTACCCAGATTGGCGAAGGAACTCATAAGGACGGAATGGTTCAACCTGTTTATTATTGGATACCTTCAATTGCGACATCAAGCCTACTATTTTATAGCGGTAAAAAATTTCCCAACTGGAAGGAGAATATTTTTGTTAGTTCTTTAAAATTTGGCCAACTAGCCAGACTTGTAATGACTGACAATATTGTAATGATAGAGGAAAGACTGATAAATGGCGCTTTTGGCCGAATCAGAGAGATAAAAGAGGGGCCTGATGGGCTACTTTATATTCTTATAGACGACGCAAACGGTAAAATACTAAAACTTAAACCTCTTGAATAAATAAAGTTATTCAATATTAATTATTTACATTAGATATTTAATTTAAGTATTTGATTATAATAGAATATATCTAGTTCGCTTTTTAGAATATCAATGCCAGGCATATTGCCAGCCAATCGTTACAACGTAATCATTTTCCATTTGCGGACCATTTAGGTCCTGATGTATTGGGATAGCTGCTTCAAGAGCAAGTCGATGCCCTTGAAAGATACCTGTTTGCCCCGCTAAATTTAATCCTAAATAGAGATTTACCGTATTTCCTCCATAATTATTTGGATCTGCAGTTTGAACGGGAAGGGAAATTCTCTCATCTATGCCATCTATTCTATCTTCGTGCTTATAAGCTGCTCTTGCAGATACACTAATTGCGGGGCGTGGTTGATAGCTTAACCATGAGGTAACTTCATGGATATCACCTAAGCTATACCCTTTGTGATCATTAACCCGAAGTATACTCATATATTGCCCGCCCCAACTCACCTTATCTAGTTTTCCGGTATAGGTAACCCCTGGTAGTAGATCGAAAGTGCCAGAACCTAATTGCATACTATAAGGTAAAATGACGTTTGATCTTGCGCCAGCGGGCGTAAGAATAGTATCTCTTTTATTGGTGTCGCCAGTAGGTAGACTTACGCCTGCATTAATATGTATTTTATGCGTATTATTTTTTGATAACCGAAACATGCCAGCGATCTTTGTATCTCCCATACCGCTTGATGTTGTTGTAAATATACCTCTTCTAGTAGTACCCGTGCCGCCTTGAAAGGTTATATGATCCATGGATTTTTCCATATACATACCCATAAACATTAGCGTCAACCAATCAGTAGGCGCATACATTGTTCCAAGCATATGCATATTCATTGTCATTTTAGTCGGAACAACGCGTAATGTTGCTGGCGGTGAAAATCGATTTGCAATATTTGTAACGATAAATTCTGGCGATACTTTAGTTGTTCCGATTCGATTGCCTTCCATACTCATATGCTGAAAACGATAAGATGCCATCCATCCGCCTTGGCTATGCATATGTTCACCCATTACACCAATAGGCGCATGAGCACTCGCATTGATTCGTTTCAATTTACCGTTTTCTAGATTAAGACTAATATTATTATGATTCTCATCGGCAAAAACATTAGCCCAGAGCAATAATAATGCGAATGTATAGATAAATTTTTTATTATTTAAAAACATATAATTTCCCAAAAATAAAAACACAAATAGATCAAATCAGCAGATTTTGATCTGAATTTAGAATGTAAAAAATGTGAAATTAAATTAGGGTAGGGGGTGCGCGTGCATACTGCGATGCATGCATAAAAGAGGTATCGAATGAACCTTTATATAAAATCAATTCACTATCTGAAAATTGATTCTTATAATCTAGAACAAATTGCTCAATAACAAGAGACGTGCTGCTTGATGTCCATAAGTTGCAATTTGTTTGTTTTTTATGGTCGCTAGATACAGGTTCGTTAAGTTTATTAGGTTTTTCAAGGCCCGGTAATTGATTGATATTGTTCGGGCCATGACATAGCGTAACTGCAAACAAATTACCATTTGTAGTTTTTGTATTAAGCATAAAACCAGGCGCGACAAAAGATCGCGCTAGCATGCCCAACGCAATAATACAAACGTATAGGTACTGTTTATGGAGTTGACGAAAATAATTCATATGAGCCCTAATAATGTCTATTTATTTTAGTGTTGAATTTATAATTAATTTAGTTGTATTTCTTGAAGTTGTTGAAACTGCATCAACCACACCTATTATATCTCCTTTTTCAGATTTAGCATTACCACTTTTAGAGATTCTTGCCGAAACTTGAACAGACTTATAATCAGACAGCTTATTAGATGGAAGCATAGACATTGAATCATCCATTTCCACCAATAATGGTAGGTCAGCGACTATTTTACGCAAAACAATAATTGGCATGTTGTTTGAGCCATGCATCGGTTTCGCATAGATAAATATTACATTATTTTTATCTATATCAGTAAAATTAGGTGATAATTCAATACTTAATTTAAGCGAGTATTCAGTTTCTTCTTGCGTAATTGAATTATTGTTTTGAATTGAAATATTATTATTTTCTCTAGCAAATTGTATATATTTTCTTATATTTTTTTCTTCCTCGGATCCTATTTCTAATTTAGGCAGCACATTTTGCCAATAATTAATGGCCTGATTTATTTCGCCCTCTTCGTAAGCCACTAGACCAGCTAGCCAAAGGCCCATTGTATTTTGAGGATCTAACTGTAGTGCTTTTTTGATTAGTTCAGAGGGCTTACCAGCAAAAATTCCAGAATTTGCCATGGCTAAAACATCTGCATATCGAAATAAAAGTAACGGATCATCGCCTTTTAGACGGTATAGATTGTCAAACGCCCTAATTGCTTCAGGATAGCGTTTGAGTACAACATAAGAATTAGCCAACATTAACCAATCATCGCTATTATTCGGATCATCAAGCAATCGTTTTTCAACACGGTTTAGCATTTGCTCCACAGAAACTAGTTTTTCGTTATTGTTTTTTGTATTTTTTAAGTCTGAAACTAGGACTAATTTTTCTATTGAATTAGGATGACCAATAAAACTGTATACAGATATAACAAAAACAGGAATAACCAATACAAGAATTACCGAAATAGTTTTTTTTGATTTTAGATTTGAGAAGTATAGTTTTGAGTTTAGTATATCTATATTTTTATTATCCTTAATTAATGAATGTTCTAATTCCTTGATAGTATTATTGGCTTCATTTTCTGTAATTAAGTGATTTTCAATATCGAAATTAATCTCATTTAACTTTTGATTATAGATGTCCATACTATTTTGATTAGAATTTATTCCCCTATTATTTTTTTTCAACAATGTTTTTATTATCACAATAATAGATATTAGCAATAAAGATGATGCTGATAGTAAGAATAAAGTCATTAGTTTTTTTTATATTTATTTATAATTATTTGAAATAATTTTGTCTTAGTGATTAATTATCAATAGTATTATTTTGAGATTGTTTTTTTATAAAAATGATTGCTGTGGTTATGGCTATTATTAAAAATAGAAAAGGGCCAAACCAGAGCAACCAAGTATTATCATTTAAGGGGGGGCGATACAGAACAAAGTCACCATATCGCTCTACTAGGAATTCTGTAATCTGATTATTACTCTTTTCTGATTTAATCATTTTAAAAATTTCATTCCTTAAATCTTGGGCTAGCGGAGCATTAGAATCAGCAAGCGATTGGTTTTGACAAACTAAACATCTAATTTCTTCAATTAGTAAATAGTAGCGTTGTTCCTGATTTTTATCGGTAAAATATACAGGCTCATCATTTGGAAAACTTTTATGTGTAGTGAGCATGACTAAAACGAACACTATAGATTGATATAATATTTTCATAATTATTTTTCTTGTTCTAATTCTTTTATGAGCGGCATAATAATATCATCAAGCTGCCTTTTATCAATTGGGCCAATATGTTTGTAGCGAATAACCCCTTTTTTATCAAGAAGGAATGTTTCTGGCACACCATAAACACCATAATCTATACCAGTATTTCCATACTCATCGTATGCGCTTTCTATATATGGGTTTCCTAAGTTCTCAAGCCATATGAGCGCATTAGTTCTTTTATCTTTATAGTTAAGCCCATACAGAGTTAGGTGATATTTTTTTACTGCTTCATTAAGTACGGAGTGCTCAAGCCGGCATGCTATACACCAGGAAGCCCATACATTTATTAGCGATACTGTGCCTTTGATATCATTTATACTAATATTAGATTCTGGGTTATGAAGGGTCGGCAGAGTAAATTTAGGAGCTATTTTATTTATTAGTGGTGAGGGAACATATCTCGGATCATTTTGTAGTCCATAAATAAATAGTACTGTGAGTCCAATAAAAATTGTAAGCGGAAATAGATAACGGATCATTTAATTTATGGGATAGCTTCATTATTGATAGTAATTATTTTCTTTTTTAATATTCTTAGGCGATAACGCTTATCTAAAACAGCTAACAAACCTCCAATTGCCATTAATATTGCACCAAGCCATATCCAGCGCACAAAGGGTTTGTGGTAAAGTCTCACGCTCCAAGATTCATTATCTAGCGGCTCACCTAAAGCCATATAAATATCTCTAGTAAATCCCGCGTCTATTCCTGCTTCCGTCATAGGCATGTTACGAACAGTATAGGTTCTTTTTTGCGAGCGAAGCGTTGTAATAAGACTTTCGTTTTTTATTACATCAACGATTGCTTCAGTTGCTTCATAGTTTGGTCCCGATACTGCCTTTAAGTCTTTAAGATGAAATTGGTAATTAGAGAATTCAATAACATCACCAATTTTCATACGTTGATGAATATCGACACTATGTTGACTCGTTATAGTTATTCCCACAATACAAACCGCAAAACCTATATGAGCAACTAACATTCCATAGAAACTACGGGAAATAATTCGCATTGCTGCGAGTTTATTTTTTTTATTTTTTATCTTAACGAATAATGAATAAAGACTAGTAGTACTTATCCATAAGGCAGCAACGATTCCCGCAATGCTTTTTAATTGATTATTCTCAAAGAATATTAATCCTATACTGATACCAATGAATAAGCTTGCAATTAATAAATTACGTAATTGTTTTAGTAATAATGAAAAGTCGTCTTGTTTCCATTTTGTAAGAACTCCCAACCCAAGGAATATTATGAGTGGGGCCATTATTGGAACAAATACCGCATTAAAGTAGGGGGCACCTACAGATAATTTACCAAGATTAAGTGCTTCTATAATCAAAGGATAAATAGTTCCAAGCAGTACTGTTAACATTGCCACTAGAAATAAAATACTATTAAATAGCAGAAATGTTTCACGAGATAATAATTTGAACTTGCCTCCGCTTTTGGTTGATGGCGCACGAAATGCATAAAGCACTAGTGAACCACCAACAAAGATTGCTAATAAGGCAAGAATAAAAATTCCACGTGTTGGATCTGTCGCAAATGCATGAACTGAAGTTATCACACCTGAACGCACCAAGAACGTGCCTAATAAACTAAGCGCAAATGCACAAATAGCGAGAAGAATCGTCCAATTTTTAAAAATTTCTCTTTTGTCTGTTGCGGCAAGCGAATGAATTAATGCGGTTCCAATTAGCCAGGGCATAAACGATGCATTTTCAACAGGGTCCCAAAACCACCAACCACCCCAACCTAATTCATAGTAAGCCCACCAACTACCTAGTGCGATCCCTATTGTTAGGAATATCCAGGCAAGTAATGTCCATGGCCGAGACCATCTAGCCCAGGTTGTATCTAAATTACCCCCCAATAAAGCAGCTATAGCAAAGCCAAAGGCCACAGAAAACCCCACATACCCCATATATAATATTGGCGGGTGAATAATCAATCCGGGGTCTTGTAATAGTGGATTTAAATCTGCACCATCTAATGGAATAGGGAAGATGCGCTCAAAGGGATTAGAAGTGAATAGCATAAAAAGTAGAAAACCAATACTTACCAATCCCATCACCCCAATAACACGAGATAAAAAATATTCAGGTAAGCGATGACTAAAATAAGTCACGGCTATTGTCCAAATACTCAAAATTAATATCCATAATAATAAAGAGCCTTCATGCGCGCCCCACACAGCTGAAAATCGATATATCCAAGGAAGGAGTGTATTTGAGTTATTAGCGACATAAGATATAGAAAAATCATTAATTAGAAATGAATAAACTAAAATTCCAAAAGAAATAGACACAAATAGAAATTGTAGACGTGCCGCAGGCCGGGCTAACGACATGTATGTTAGATTTCCCATGGCTGCACCCATAATTGGAAAGGTACTTTGTATGATTGCCATCGCCAAAGCTAAAACTAATGAGAAGTGTCCTAATTCTGCTATCATTTAGCTACTTTATTTTCTTGATAGGGATTTAGAGCGCCTGCATCTTCAAGAGCTTTTGCTACTTCCGGTGGCATATAATTTTCATCATGCTTAGCTAATACTTCATCAGCAACGAAGACATTGTCAGGCTTCATTTTTCCATTAGCAACTATACCCTGACCCTCGCGAAATAGGTCAGGAAGAATTCCATCATATATTACTTTAATTTCATTAACTGTATCAGTTAGCACAAAAGTAACTTTAAGATCATTAGGATTTCGTTTAACACTATTGGTTAATACTAGTCCGCCAATACGAAATGCACGGACTTTTGGCGCTTCGCCATTAGCAATTTCTGTTGGGCTATAAAAGTACATTAAATTTTCTTCAAATGCTGTCAAAATTAATGTTGCAGCAATACTTATACCAATTAGAATGAAACTAACAATAAGTATACGTTTTTTTCTCGAAGTCATTGTTATTTATGCTTACTCTTTAATCTTTTTTAATTCATCTATTGTTTTGCGTTCATTTCTAATGGCCAGATAAATATTTAGAAATAGAACAATGAAGCTAATACCGTATGCCGACCAAACATAAGCTGCGTAACCGCCCATTGAGAAAAAATTATTTAATATCATATATTTTAATTACCTAATATTTTTTTTACCCATGAAGAATTACATTCATATTTAAGTATTTCACTTCTTGTCTTAATCAGAACTGTCGTAATGTAAAAAGTTTTAAATGCTATTACCATTAATATTAAAGGGATTAACATGGTGAAATGAATTGAGGGTTTGTCTAACTTTGTAATTGTTGGGCCCTGATGTAGTGTGCTCCACCATTCGACCGAATAATGAATTATCGGTATATTTATTATACCTATTAATGCAAGTACTGCTCCTGCGCGTGCCGCAATTCTTTTATCATCAAAAGCTGATTGTAGTGCCATATAGCCTAGATATAAAAATAACAATATTAGTTCTGACGTTAATCTTGCATCCCATACCCAGTAGGTACCCCACATAGGCTTTCCCCAGATAGCGCCTGTCGATAAGGCTAAAAAAGTATATGATGCGCCAATTGGCGCGCTAACTCTTGCTATGATATCTGAAATCTTAATGTGCCAAATAAGACTAATTGCGCCTGAAGCGGCAAGGACTATATATATAAAAAGAGACATCCATGCAGCAGGCACATGCACATAAATAATTCTAAAACTATCTCCTTGTTGATAATCTGCTGGCGCTAAAACTAGGCCTCCATAAAGCCCACTTATAAAGCAAACAATGCAGACAATAGTGACCCATTTAGATAAGCATAAGGAAATATCATAAAAATATTTAGGTGAGCCAAATTGATGAATCCACTTATACATTTTATTAACTTAATCGTATTCTCAAAGCAGCAGCGGTTGCTAATGGCGCTAAGGTGATTGTTAGTACAAGTATACCGGCTAGAAAATAGACCTCGGCAATCATAGATTGGTTTGATGCTGCATTTTGTATTGCAACTGTAGAAAAAATAAGAACAGGCATTGATAAAGGCAGAATCAAAAGATTAAGTAGCATACCACCACGTAAACCAATTGTTAAGGCAACCATAACAGATCCAAGGAGACTTAAGATTGGCGTTCCAAGAATCAATGTAATGAAAAGCGCCATTATTATTTCATTTGATAATGAAAGAAGTATACCCATCAGTAATGAAATTATTATTAGAGGTATACCAAATGTTATCCAATGTGCAAATATTTTTGCCGACACAAGTAATGTAAGAGGATAGCGAGATAAAGTTAGTTGCTCGATGCTGCCGTCTTCAAAATCAGAACGAAAAATCGTTTCAAGCGTTAGACAGGTTGCTAATAAAGCGCTAATCCAGATCATTCCAGGTATTATTTCATTTACTATTGTTGATTTTGTGCCGAAGGATAATGGGAATAGCGTAATGACAATAATAAAAAAAAATAATGAATTAATAAAATCTGTTTTATCTCGAAAAGCGAGAATTAGATCACGCCTTAAAATAACATTAAAAATATTTATATATTCAGACATTATTATTTCCTAGATTAATGCTTTGTAATGGACGACCATTAATTTCCATTCTTTGGTGCGTAGTAAAGATAGTTATCCCACCATTATCGCAATGACTAATAATTAAATTTTCAATTATTTTTTTTCCTTCTTTATCTAATGCATTAAACGGTTCATCAAGGAACCATAATTTTGACTTTGTCATAAATAATTTTGTAAGTCCTAAACGTCTTTTTTGTCCAGCAGACATATTGTATGCAAATATTTTGTTCATGCCCGACATACCAATTTTTTTAAGAATTGCAGAATAATTAATTTTTGATTTTGATCCTGTTAAAGAATGAATAATTGTCATATTTTCTTCTACAGTTAACGTTGCTTTTATGGCATTAGCATGACCAATATATAAAATATTACTTTGGAACTCATAACGCTGTTGATTAATATTTATATTATTCCATAATACTTCACCAGTGGTTATCTGTATTAGTCCAGCACAAATCTGTAATAAACTACTTTTGCCACTGCCGTTTGCACCGTTAATCTGAAGTAACGCGCCATCTTCCATAGTCAGACTCAGCCCTTTAAATAGAATATTATTTTGGCGGGCGCATTCAAGATTATTGATACTAAATTTCGACATTTGTTTATTGTTTAATTATATTATTTTATTATAGTCGATATTCTACAGAATCTATGTAAGCTTATAAAATTATGAAATCTTTATTTCTCATATTTTGCTTTATAATTTTCATTTCTGCTTGCGGCCAATCAAATTATGAACTAGCAAATACTGCTTATATGGCAGGTGATTATGAGAAAGCATTTAGAGAATTCACTTTTCTGGCTAATGATGGTGATGCCAAGGCGCAATATTATATAGGTTTTATGCATGAAAATGGATTACATATAAACCAGGATTTTCAAGAAGCAGCTAAATGGTATAAGAAGTCTGCAAAAAAAGGTTATCCTAATTCTCAAATCAGGCTAGCTCAATTATATATTCAAGGAGCAGGAGTTGAGAGAGATTATTTGATGGCAATGAAATGGTCTCGCATGGCGGCAGTTCAGGGCAACGAAGAAGCAGAAGCAAGTATCGGTTATATGTTTCATGATGGGATAGGCGTTAACCAGAATTACAGTGAAGCAGTAAAATGGTATAGAAAAGCTGCGGAAAAAGGATGGGCTAGGGCACAGCATGATCTTGGCGTTATGTTTCAAAATGGACGTGGCTTAGAAAAAAATAACAATAAGGCTATAGAATGGTATCGAAAAGCATCTGATCAAGGTTTTTTAGCCTCACAAGCCAATTTAATTAATATGTATCATGAAGGAATTGGTGTACCAAAGGAGGATTTAAAAGCAATAGAATGGTTTTATGATTTAGCTGAAAACAAACATATTATGGCTCAATACAAACTTGCTGAAATCTATTACTTAGGAACAAAAACTAAGCAAGATTATACGCAAGCCTACGCCTGGGCAGGTATTGCGGCAGCCCGAGGATTTAAGCCTGCTCAAGAAATTCGAGATAATGTGGAAATCAAATTAAACGCAAAGGAATTGGAAAAAGCTCGAAAATTAGCGAGAGAATACTGGAGTAAATATGGAAAGCCTAAAGAGGAATAAGCATTTACAAACAAGTCCTATAGAATTTTATGGTCGAATTATTAATGTACAAAATGAAAAAATAATAGAGAAATTAAGCTGAGAGTTGACCCGATTCGCTAATTGATAATAAAGGCAATGATTGGTGATTCGAACATTTTGAACTTTCTCTCTAATTAAAGGACTAAATGGTAGAAAAACCTAGAAATTTTTAGTTGTCTAGTAGTAAATGACTTGACATTAATTTGAAATACGAGGAGTATCGCGCACCCATGATTCTAAATTATATGACAAAACAGGTATTTATATGGCACCGCAACGACCTATGCGGTAGCTACGGGCACCTGTGCGTCAATGGATTTTTAATGATCTAATAGTTTAAGAAACAAATATACCAATCCAAAAAGGCCGTAGGTGATTCACCAGCGGCCTTTTTTTTTGCTTAAACATAACTGGAGGCTCATAAGAAAACATGAGATATTAAAATGAGAAGTTTAATTGTCTATTCAATATGGTGGTTTATAGTATTATCTAAACCAATTGAGGTTTTGGCTAATGATTATACGACTAGAACCTATCCGGCACATTCTTGCGAATTATTTGCTGAGGATGCGTATCAGGCTGCTGATACTTATCGTCGAGGCGTTATACTAAAAGATATTCTCGATCTAATCGAGAATGCGTCTGTTGCTGACAGCATGAAGCATCGTGCATTTCAAGCAGTACAATTAGTTTGGAAAAATCAATTAGACAATCCTGCTTTGGCTTATAGTTTAGCTTTGGGTTTATGTTTGAAACCAAAGCAAGAGATGGCACCTATTGATGACTTATGGGTGACCTCTCCAAGAACAAGTAGGGAATTCTTTTAATCAAAAATTAATTTTACACACGGACGTGTAATATTAAGTTTGGTTAATTATTATCTGGGGTATAACCGAGATTCGGAGAAAGCCATTTTTCGATGCTTTTTAAATCTAATCTTTTTCTTTGTGCATAGTTTTTAATTTGGTCACGGTTAATTTTTCCTAATCCAAAATATCTAGAATCAGGATGTGAAAAATACCATCCTGATACAGCGGCCGTTGGATGCATCGCAAATGACTCAGTAAGTTTTATTCCTGTATTTTCTTCAACGTCTATTAATTTCCATAGTAGTTCTTTTTCGGTGTGATCAGGACATGCTGGGTACCCCGGGGCAGGACGAATACCCTTGTAAGATTCACTGATTAATTTCTCATGACTAAGTGATTCGTTGGGAGTGTAACCCCAATATTCTTTACGAACCAATTCATGTAAGCGTTCAGCAAAAGCTTCAGCGAAACGATCTGCCAACGCCTTTAGCATTATTGAGCTATAATCATCATGGTCATTTTCAAACTGTTTTATACGTTCTTCCATACTAAAACCAGTTGCAACAGCGAATGCGCCAATGTAATCATTCTTTTTGGTTTCTTTTGGAGCAATAAAATCGGCTAGAGCAAAATTACATTGTCCAGGTGGTTTTTGGGTTTGCTGTCTCAGAGAATGTATTGTAGTTAATAGATTATTTCTTTTTTCATTAGTATAGATTTCAATATCATCATAATTTACCGAATTTGCTGGAAATAAACCGTAGACGCCTTTAGCAGTAAACCATTTTTCATTGATAATTTTTGATAACATAATTTGAGCATCATCATAAAGACGAGTAGCTTCTAGACCGACTATTTTATTGCTTAATATTTTTGGAAATTTTCCCGCAAGTTCCCAGGCAACAAAAAATGGTGTCCAGTCGATATATTCTACTAACGTATTTAGTGGGTAATCATGAAAAGCATTAATACCAAGTCTATTTGGTGTTATTGGCGAATAATCAGGCCATGTAATTTTTTTATGATTATTACGAGCTTCTTCGATTGTTAGCCAATTTATTTTAGCTTGTTTTCCTTTATGACGTTCCCGTAATATATTGTATTCCGATTGTATTTCTTTTGAGTAAGATTTTTTCATATCGGTATTAAGTAATTTTGTTGAAACACCAACAGCACGTGAAGCATCTTTTACATGAACGACAAGATAATCATAGTCAGGATCGATTTTAACGGCAGTGTGAGTTCTTGACGTAGTAGCCCCGCCAATCATTAACGGAATTTGGAATTCCTGGCGTTTCATTTCTTTTGCCACATGAACCATCTCATCAAGCGACGGAGTAATTAAACCACTTAAACCAATAATGTCTGCATTTTGCTCACGCGCAGTATCTAAAATTTTTTGTGCTGGCACCATAACCCCGAGGTCAATGATTTCATAATTATTACATTGCAATACAACCCCAACTATATTCTTACCGATATCGTGCACATCACCTTTTACTGTCGCTAATACAATTTTGCCGTTACTTTTAATTTTTTCTCCACCTTTCTCAGCTTCAATAAAAGGGATGAGATAACCAACCGCTTTTTTCATTACACGCGCACTTTTCACCACTTGCGGTAAAAACATTTTACCGGCACCAAATAAATCACCCACAACATTCATTCCCTCCATTAATGGCCCTTCAATTACCTCAATTGGTTTTTTCACTTGTTTTCGTGCTTCTTCCGTATCTTCTACTATGTAATCCGTAATTCCTTTTACTAAAGCATGAATTAATCTTTTAGTAACCGTATCTTCACGCCATCTAGTATTCGTCTTCCTTTGTTTTGCTTTTCCAGTTGTTACTGTTTCAGCAAAGTCAACTAAGCGTTCAGTTGAATCATCACGACGATTTAATACAACATCTTCAATGTATTCGAGTAATTCTGTTGGTATTTCATCATATATACCCAACTGACCAGCATTTACAATCCCCATATCCATACCTGATTGAATGCCATGGAATAAAAAAGCTGTATGCATTGCTTCACGAACAGGATTATTTCCACGAAATGAAAATGACACATTACTTAGCCCCCCACTAACTAACGCATAGGGCAAATGTTTTTTTATCATTCGTGTTGCCTCAAAAAATGAAACCGCATAGTTGTTGTGTTCTTCCATGCCGGTAGCAATAGTTAAAATATTTGGATCAAAGATAATGTCTTCCGGTGGAAAGTTAACTTTATTTACTAAGATATTATATGAGCGCTTGCAAACCTCAAATCGTCTTTCAGTTGTATCTGCCTGACCTTTTTCATCGAATGCCATCACAACGGTTGCAGCACCGTAGCGTTTTACTAGTTTTGCATGCTTAATGAATACTTCTTCACCTTCTTTTAGACTTATTGAATTAACAATTCCTTTGCCTTGTATACATTGCAACCCAGCTTCAATTACACTCCATTTTGAAGAGTCAATCATAATTGGTACTCGACTAATATCAGGTTCTGAGCTAATTAATTTTAAAAAGTCAGCCATTAGGTGCTCTGATTCAAGCATACCTTCATCCATACAGATATCGATAATTTGCGCACCATTCTCAACTTGTTGACGTGCAATATCGAGGGCGGCCTCCATGTTCTCGTCTTCTTTAATTAATTTTAGAAATTTTGGAGAGCCAGCAACATTTGTTCTTTCTCCAATATTGATAAAATTAACATTACTTGTGATATTAAATGCCTCAAGACCACTTAATCGTTGCGAAATTTGCACATTTGGGGGTTTTCTGGGGTTAATTCTTCCGACAGTCCCAGATATTTTTCTTATGTGATCCGGTGTAGTACCACAGCACCCGCCAACAATATTTAAGAATCCTGAATTAGCCCATTCCTCAATATGTTTTGCCATTGAATCGGCATCCAAATCATATTCGCCAAACTCATTTGGTAGTCCAGCATTAGGATGGGCGCTTATAAAGCAACTTGAAAAGCTAGAAAGCTCTTCAATATATTGACGTAAGTCATTAGGACCTAAGGCACAATTAAGTCCAACTGAAAGAGGTTTTGCGTGCTTAACTGAATTCCAAAAAGCTTCTGTAGTTTGGCCTGTTAGTGTGCGCCCAGAAGCATCAGTTATTGTGCCTGAAATCATAATGGGGAGATTAATACTATTTTTTTCAAAATATTCGTCAATAGCAAATAATGCAGCCTTTGCATTCAACGTATCAAAAATAGTTTCCACTAAAATCAAATCGGCTTGACCATCAATAAGTCCTTTTAACGCCTCTGTGTATGTTGAAACAAGTTCCTCGAAATTTATATTTCGGTAGCCTGGATTATTAACATCTGGAGATATTGAGCAAGTTCGGTTTGTTGGACCAAGAACTCCAGCCACAAAGCGAGGTTTTGCATCATTTTCTTCGAAGTCATCAGCGACATATCGGGCTAGGGCAGCACCCTGCTTATTTAACTCGTAGACTAAATCTTCCATTTGGTAGTCAGCCATAGCAATAGAAGTAGAATTAAATGTATTGGTTTCTACAATGTCTGCACCGGCTTCAAAATATGCGCTATGAATTGCTTTGATAATATCTGGCTGTGTTACTGAGAGCAGGTCATTATTGCCCTTTAAATCACATGGGTGTTTTTTAAATCGTTCTCCACGATAGTCTGCTTCTTCTAATTTGTAAGACTGTATCATTGTACCCATCGCACCGTCTAAAACTAGAATTCGCTCATTCATAAGCTCTTTTATTTGTTTAGATTTATTAACCATGGTTTTTTATAATTTGATTTATCTTGATTTTAGTTGAGCTGCAATAGGATATCAGTTTCAAACATGAACTGTTAAGAGTTGTCTCATTTGGATATTTGTTGATACCGCGCTACGACAACACCATAACTGAGAAGTGCGGCTAAAGAAATTTTATTTTACTAGCTATTCAGGGTTATTCGACAATTGCGTGTGAGCTTTTTGGCCTAAGCGCAAACCAACCAATATAACCAACAGGCCAAGCAATCAGTGCTATTATTATACCCTTGGTTAACGCTAGTGCTGCCGCAATTACAAATATAAGAGGCAGGATAGTTCCCTTTATTCCCATATCTCGGGTAGCTGCGTCACCATATATCCACAATATACTGCAGACGTAAACCGAACAAAGAATTATAAAAATAAAAACTTCTGTTGAATTGCCAAATGAAATAGACACGTAAATCTCCTTAGAAGTTATTCTTTCATATGATGTTTAGCATCAACAGGACGCATTGTTGCGTTCATTATTAATGCCACAAATAGGACTACCGCCATTAAATACATTGTCGTATTGTAGAGCCCCGAAGTTGGATCGACAGTGCCCGAAGGCGCTATTTCCATTAATTTATTTATGGTTACTGTTTTTGCAGTAACTAACTGGTCAAGCTGATTTACACCTGCTCCGAATTTTTCTTGAAATGTAGCTGGGTCAATTTTTCCCACCAGATCATCAATTGCATTTTTAACTGATATTTCTCTTAGGGATGTTATGGCAAGCGGCCCAAAAACTCCAGCGCTTGCCCATGCGGTTAATAGTCGACCATGTATACCGCCAACATACTTAGTGCCAAAAATATCAGCGAGATATGCAGGTATTGTAGCAAAAACGCCACCGTACATAGTGAATATCAGCATGGTTGCAGCGTAAAAATAAACTAACCAGACAACGCTAGGATTTACGCTGACTTGTTGTGCTGTATAGGGTATTGAGCAGTACAAAATAATCCCTAGTGTAAAAAATATCCAATAGGTATTTCTACGTCCAAGATAGTCAGAGGAGCTTGCCCAGAAGATACGACCGATCATATTGAAAAGGCTAATCATTAATACATAAGTTGATGCAAAGGCAGCATCCACAATATGGGGGAGGGTGCTACCAAAAATCTCACTCATCATTGTTTTAGCTACACCTAAAACACCGATACCTGCCGTTACGTTAAAACATAAAATGACCCATAATTGATAAAATTGACGAGTTTTTAATGCCTCATCGATATGCACATGATGTTGAGTAATCATACTTTTCTGTTTATCTTCGGTTGGTGGTTCCCATCCTGCGGGCTTCCACCCTTCACGTGGAATACGATAACCAAATGCGGCACACAACATAATAACGAAGTAGATAGCGCCCAATGTAAAGAAAGCCTGAGCAACACCAACAGTGCCTGTACCAACAAGGTAGACTCCTTCAGGTCCGGGGGCATACATACCAGCCAGATCATTAGCTCCAACCACAACAACTTCTCGTAGTTCTCCAGCAATTTCAACAAGACGTCTACCGCTATCTGTAATTAATTCAACAGCATCAACAGCACCAAGATATTCTGGAGCTTTGTAATATATTTTAATAAATGGCTCGATCATAAATTTAGCTATCATGGCGCCACCACCAAAACCCATAATAGCGATCCCCGTTGCCATTCCACGTCTATCAGGAAACCATCTGATCAGTGTTCCAACTGGCGAAACATAACCAAGCCCCAGCCCACAACCTCCAATCACACCGTAACCAAGGTACAATAACCAAAGTTCCCCGGTTAATATACCTATACCCCCAACAATAAAACCACCACCCCAACAAATGGCAGACACAGTTCCAACCATGCGAGGACCAACTTTTTCAAGCCATTTACCCCCAACGGCGGCAGATAATCCGAGGAATACAATTGCAACAGTAAAAATCCAAACGACACTTTTTAATGTCCAATCATCAGCGGCGCTTGTGACAACACCAAGACGTTTTATTAATGCAGGATTAAATAGGCTCCAGGCGTAAACAGAGCCTATACATAAATGAATGCCTAATGCAGCAGGGGCAATCAACCAACGATTGAAGCCTTCTTTGGCTACGATATGCTTTTTTGACAAAATATCTAGCATGGCTAGAGAACCCCCTAAAAAATATATTGAAGATTTTTATTATTTATTATGTTTTTTTGAATCAGTTCTAATTGTTGTATATTAAATGACCGAGAAAGCACTTTATTTGATTGGAGATAGGATAAACAGTATTATCATTAATTGAAAGCACTAGGTGCCAACTGTTTTTTTAAATATGACAGTTGTGTTAAACGGGAAGTCAGTCAAATCCTGACGCTGCCCCCGCAACGGTAGACGAGTTAAAAATCATTCAAAATGTCACTGTGCTAGTTGAAGTAAGAGAGTATGGGAAGACGAATGATTTATGTAAAAAACATACTCGTAAGCCCGGAGACCGGCCTTAAATTTCAGAAAAACATTCTGCGGGCGGCAGTATGGGATCTACTTATAAATTCTAGCAATAGGCATTAGATTCAATACCTACCAGATTCTACTTATACCCGCATTAAATATCTACTTAACATTACACGGGCGGTGTATAGGAGAAGTTTTTAACATGTCGTCTCCAAGTTATTTTGTTTTATTTATATTTGTATATTTTATTTCTTATAATACTTTTGCTGTGAATCTAAAACGATTTGAAGGGTTGATTGTCAATGGTACAAGATTAAATCAAAATAATATTGAGGATTTACCATTAAATATTTCCATTATAACCGCTGAAGAAATTAAATTAAGTTCAGCACAAACACTCCCCGAGTTACTTTCACAGGAACCAGGTATTCAGAAAAGTAGTCAATTTGGTAATCATGCCGTTAGAAGCGATATTGACATTCGGGGGTTTGGAGCAAGAGGCACTCAAAATACGTTAATTTTATTGGATGGCAAACGTCTTAACGATAATGATCAATCGACAATTAATTTTAGTGCCATACCGATGGAGAATATTGAGAGAATAGAGATTATAAAAAGTGCAGGCGGTGTGCTCTACGGCGATGGCGCAGTAGGTGGCGCTATTAATATCATTACCAAAACACCATCTTATAAAACTAAGAAATATTTAATTGAGCAAAGAGTGGGTTCGTACGATTCAATCAAGACAGATGTGGCAGCTGAATACAGTAACGAGAAAATTTCACTTAATCTCTTTAGTAATCTTATTCATTCAGATGGTTATCGAGTTAATAATAAATTAGAGCAGCGGTCTTTATCTACAAATTTCAGTTATTTTATTAGCAATACAGAAATATTTCTAAAATTTGGAATATCTGAGCAAAATTTAAGACTTCCTGGTGATAGGGCGGTTAATTTTGTTACAGGTGTAGATGAATTTTCTTCTGATAGGAAAGGAACAGATGACCCGTTTGATTTTGCTATCGAAGCGGGATCTTTCTTAACGTTAGGCTTCATACATTCTTTTGCAGATAATATCGAATTACTAGTAGATGGCGGATATAAAACCAAAGAAAGCGATATTTTTGTAGAGAATAGCCAAGAATTTCGAAATACAAATCATGCAAATCTATATTTTAGCCCCCAGCTAAAATGGAAATTTGACTTATTTCATAGTGAACATAATATTGATATAGGCTTTGATCTTTACCATTATCAGTTTGATTTAGATATCGAAAATACCACCGCAGCTGATACAAATCATGTGATAGTTCAACCACAGCATAGACTTGATATCGAACAGGAAAACTATTCATTTTATTTAAATGATTTTGTCAATATAAACCCTAACACTTCATTCCAGGTAGGAGCTCGTATACAACATAGCAATGTAGATGCATTTGATCAGTTTGATTCGACTGCTAGAACTGCTGGTTTCGCGAGCAGCCAAAGGCCTTCACTTAATAAATCGGACAAAGGGTATATGGCTAACTTTGGAATTAAACAGCGGTTTAATCGAAATATTTCTGGCTATGTAACAACAGGTCAAAGTATGCGTTTTGCAAATAATGATGATTTTAATCAATTAGACGCAACTTTTGCGCCTAGTTTTTCTAATATAAAACCACAGCGCGGCAGATATTTTGATGGTGGGGTTATATATTCTAGCGAATATCTTAATACTTCGCTGAGCGTATATTTAATGGAAATGACAAATCAAATTGATTTTGATCCGGCACGTTCTACAAATAGAAATTTTGAACCAATTAAAAGAGAGGGGCTAGAGTATAGTATTTTACTTAAACCCACTGACGAAATTACAACAAATTTTAATTATGCCTTAACTAAAGCAGTTTTTGATGAAGGATTAAATAAAGGCAATGACGTTCCACTTGTTGCGAAACATACAGCAAATTTTATTTTTAATTATAATC
>PVBE011143310.1_pt1 | contig 26721 bp, 20 predicted proteins | sample 1631181 | NCBI WGS metagenome assembly PVBE01 (sample SAMN08397723, study PRJNA350692) | Marine metagenome, whole genome shotgun sequencing project. | isolation source: water | place: Pacific Ocean | collected 2012-04
CGGCAAATTGTTCTGCCGCCAATACGGATGTGCCATTCCCGTGACGCCAATTTTCGTTTCTAATGAAATGAAGATGGACCGGTAACGATTGGGATTCTGACGACAGTTCTTGCTCCAGAGTTTCCGCACGATAGCCCGTCACAATGCCAATTTCCGTGGCGCCTGCTTCGGAAATAAGTGACAGGACACGTCTGATCAGCTGTATGCCATTTAACGGCGTTAGAGGTTTTACAGCACCGACGTCCTGAAACCGCCGACCTTCTCCAGCGGCAATGATGATAGCTTTCAAAATTAGCCTCCTTTAAAATGGCGTTGCGGTCAGGCATATAAGGCCGTAGTTCTCATATCCGTAATTCTAAGTGCATTGTGCGATCAAGCGCCGATAGGAATAATCCAGTGGAATTGGGGCTTGATCTACCCGGTATTGCAAAACTTGGCAAGATTGGTATCCGCAAGGCCGACAATAGCCGGCCTACTTTTTGGGTGACCGCACTACGGAGTTTGATTAGGTGCTTTCATTTCCTGGGCTCGCTTATAAAAGGCCGGTACGGCACAAAGCAAAATGAGACAGGGCTTAGACGAACCCAATGGGATCAGTCTCCACGGTCAAATCTGTTTTGCCGATTAAGATGAACGACGTGTAATTTGGCCGGGCCAGGCGCCGTATGCTAACAAGCATTCTTCGCCAACTGCATACGCCACCTTTTGTATGTGCAAGGCATTGGAGACGAGGCGCAGTTTAAAATTGCAGGATACTTCTTCGCAGACTCAATTCGATCACAATACGCCTGATCCCGGCCGCCCCCGCGAGATCGAAGAGCGGTTGAATCTTTATCTTATACATCCGCTATCTTGGCGCCTTGTTCGTGTGCTTTTGTCAACACCAATTACTCCAAACGCTGTTTCCGTCTCCGGCGCAGTGATGGCCTTTGCGGCGGCATCTTGCTTTTATTACTTGCCATGGCCTATGGGCGCGCTCGCTGGCTTTGCCTGCATGTTCCTGACTCATGTGCTTGACGGATTGGACGGCCGTCTTGCGCGGGTGAGCGGGCGAGGCTCCGCTAACGGAGAAATTATCGACGGGCTTTGCGATCACATTGGCTATACTGCCGTCTACTGTTCGATGGCGCTGGTGTTGGTTCGGGATATCGGCCAAGGGCCGGCCTGGACTTTTGCTATCTTGGCTGGCATCAGCAATATTTTACACGCTAGCAGCTATGAGTATCAACGGCGCACATATAATCACCACGTCTATGGAAGATTATGGATCCGCAACAAATTGGGGTCCAAGTCCGATGCCTCGAAGGCTGAAATTGAAGGCTCTATTTTTACCTTGATTGGTCGGTTCTCCTTATTCATTCAAGGGTTTGTTTCGGCAGAGAACCCGAAGGTTGATGAGGCAATGTCGCATCTGACATCGCAAGATACGGAGACGACGGAAAAGGCGCGCGACATTTATCGGAGTTTTGCTATAAAACAGGTCCGCAATTGGTCAGTTCTCGGACAGAATCACAAAACCCTTGCCATCTTTCTGGGTATGCTGGCAGGAAATCCGGTCTATTTTTTCATCTATGTTGCAACCGTGCTCAATGTGGTGCTTGGCATTCTTATCTTTAGACAGCACCAAATCAATAGTACGATTTTGGCAAGACTATCCGACTTCAAGCCGGTCGAACGGAGTGCTTAACCAGGCTTCTCGCACGACAGCCTCACTTCAAGCGTGATTAAGATGCCAAACCCAGGCTTTGTATTGTCGACTTCGTTGCACTCTGCCGCGCGGTGCAAAACACTTGAAGTCTCTTAACCAATCGCCCTTATCCTATGATTGTATGAGTATGGAGGGTGAAGAGGACTCTCATGGACAACAAGAAACTCTAGGAGCTTCGGGCCGCATACGGTAATGCCAAAGTCTTCGATCCACATAACGAGAAGTTCAAGAAGAGGCTTGGGATTTTTGTTGAACTGGGTGGCCGCGGGACTAGGTCATTTAGTAAGTCAAATACGCGCCTATCACCGCCCGTGCGCTCTGGATCCGTCAGCTTTCCCAAACAGTGCGGTTCAATCTGCTCCCACTGCGCGTCGGTCGGACAAAAGCGAATTATTCACCCCCCTTTTTTGGGAGCTTGAATCACAAGTCTAACTCAATGAGAATCCCAAATCTCGCAGGCCCTGGAGAGCATCTGTTTCAGAACCGCATTCAACCATCAAGAACCTCAACCGAAAAGGTAATGTCGATTACAAAGGTCTAATTACTAGCAATTTATGTACACGGGGAGATGACAAGCATGGCTTTTCGTGACTTTCGGGATTTCATCGCTGTTGCCGAACAGCGGGGCAAGCTCAGGCGGGTCGCCAAGACCGTCGACCGTATGTGGGAGCCGGCCTGCCTCGCCAAATGGCTGTTCCAGGCGCTACCCGCCGCCGACCGCTTCGGCCTGCTGTTCGACAGCGTCGAAGGCTCAGACTTTCCGTTGGTCACGGGCGCGCTTGGCGCCTCGGTCGATACCTATGCTATGGCGCTGGGCGTCGAACCCGAGGGTTTGAATGAGATATGGCTTAAGGCGTTGCTCAATCCGCAGCCGCCGCGCGTCGTCGATCAGGCCCCGTGCCAAGAAGTCGTGCGCATCGGTGAAGACGCGAAGCTCAGCGACCTGCCGATCCCAGTGTGGACGCCGGGCAAGGACGCCGGCCCTTATATCACCACCATCACCGTCAACCGGCGTGCTGATACGGGCGAGCAGAACATGGCTGTTTACCGCACCATGGTACGCGACGACCACAGCGTCATCGTTAACATCAGCCCGGGCCGCCACGGCTATATTTACGCCCACACCTATCTCGACCAAGGCAAGCCCGCGCCGATTGCCTGGGTGGTGGCGACCGAGCCTGTCATCCACCTGGCTACCGTCGCCAACTTGCCGGTAGGGGTCGACGAGATCACCACCGCCGGCGGTCTCAAGGGCGAGCCGGTGGAACTGGTCAGGGCCAAGACCTCGGACATCCTGGTGCCGGCCAATGCCGAAATCATCATCGAGGGTGAGGTGCTGCCCGACGAGTTCGCGGACGAGGGACCATTCGGCGAATTCGCCGGCTACATGGGCTTGGCCACCCCTAAGCCGGTGGTCCGCATCACCGCCATCACCCACAGGAAGAACGCCGTCTATTACGGCTATACGAGCCAGATGCCGCCTTCGGAAAGCACAGTCATTCAGAGTCTCTCAAACGCGCCCTTATTGCTCAAGACTCTGCGCTACGATCTGGGCGAGAAGACTGTGCGTGACGTTTTTATTGACCTCACCTTTGGGGGTGGAATGGCGCACGGCATCGTCTCAATGAAGCCGATGACCCCCGGCCATGCCATGAAGGTCGGGCGCATCATCGCTGACACGACCAGCCTAAAACGGATCACCATTGTCGATGAGGACATCGATGTGCGTGACTCTCAGCACGTGGAATGGGCGATGAACTCGCACTACAACCCTGTGCGCGACACGGTGATCATCGACGACGTTAATTTACCACTGGACCCCTCCGCGGTCCTGGGCGACGACAAAATGACCAAGACAAGCAGCCAGATCGTCATGGATGCGACCCAGAGCGCCGACGCCGGCGAGATCTCGCTGCCGCGCAAGGAGCTAATGGACAAGGCGTTTGGTGTTTGGCATGAGGTCGGGTTGCCTGATTTTGAGATTCCGAAACGGGTCGAATATCTACTCGATCGCTCGTAGAATGCTGGAGTAAAAATCAATTCAGTCGTGAACAAACTAACTTAGTAACCGCGATAAGTATCGAGAGCAGACCAAGAGGAAAATGATACACCTAGATTTAGCATTCCTCGGGCTTGTGAAGGTTGGAGAGCGACTTGCACGCCGGGAACTTTCTCCGGTGGAACTGACGTGCGCAATGCTGGACCGAATCGAGCAGCTCGACGACAAGCTCAAATGCTTCACAGTGACGATGGCAGACACTGCGCTCAAAGAAGCGAAGCGCGCTGAGGAGGAACTTGGCCGCGGCGAGCGCAGAGGGCCGCTGCATGGCGTGCCGCTCGGCGTCAAAGATTTGTTCGATACAAAAGGAGTTGTGACCGCGTGCGGAATCCCTGCTTTCCGAAACCGCGTGCCCGATCGCGATGCGACGGTGGTGCGGCGGCTCCGCGAGGCCGGCGCTGTGGTGCTAGGCAAACTGGAACTCACTGAAGCGGCGTTGGCCTTACATCATCCGGACGTGTCACCTCCAGTAAACCCCTGGGCGGCGGAGCGCACGACTGGTGGTTCGTCCAGCGGCTCGGCCGTGGCGACAGCTGCCGGACTCTGTTTCGGCGCGCTTGGCACTGATACTGCGGGCTCGATCCGTTTTCCGTCACTGTTCAACGGATTGGTCGGGATCAAACCAACCTGGGGACGGGTCAGCCGGTATGGCATGTTTGCGCAATCCGAAACCCTCGACCATATCGGCCCACTTACCCGTTCCGTGGAAGATGCAGCGGCTTTACTCACTGCCGTCGCCGGACGGGACGAAAATGATTCGACCAGCCTGCCGGCTGCTGTCCCCAACTACTTAGATGGCATCGACGATGGGATCAAGGGCGTGCGGCTTGGTTTCGATGAAGCCTGTTGCAATGAGGACGTTCATCCAACTGTGCACAAGACCATTGAAGATGCACTGGTTATTTTTCGCAAGCTGGGCGTGGAGGTACACCCGATCCGGGTTCCGCTGCTCAAAGAAGTGGCGCAGTGCTGGATGCCGATAGCCGCTGCTGAAGCAGTGGTCGCCCATTCCGATAACTGCCCGCAAGGCGATCAAGGGTATAGTGACCAACTTAAAAGCTTCCTCGCCGCAGGCAAATCAGTCTCAGGAACGGAGTACGCCCGTGCGAACATCGTGCGCAACAGTTTTGCAGGTGCGCTCACGGCACTACTCGAGCAAGTCGATCTGATTATCTCCCCTGTAATGCCTGTGTTGGCTCCGACCGTCGAAGAGCTTACCAGATTGGGCATCAATCTCGATGATGTGGAACGGCTGATTCGCTTTACCTGCCCCTATAACATGTCAGGCAATCCAACTATCTCTTTGCCACTTGGGCTGGATGACAATGGCATACCGATCGGGTTTCAAATCGTAGGCCGGCATTTGGATGAGGCGCTGCTTTGTCGAGCCGGCAAAGCCTTTCAGGACGCTGCCGACTGGCGCGGCCGACGCCCGCCACTCGCCATCTAATCTTCAAACGTGAGACCAGACCACTCGGGCCATGTATATGAAATCTGTCTTTCGCCACCAATTGGAAATTTTTCAATTGCAAGATATCAGCAGATTTAAACTCAAACTATCTGCCGCGATAGTTTTGCTCTTACTTAGTTATTTTGATTCGTCAATACTGCAGTGATATTCGTTGCAAGACGTCCAAATCTATATACTGAAATTGGTTTCTATAATTGAGCTATTGTCAAAGGTTGGTGACGGTATATCAGGTGGCGCGTTTAATTTTCTTTCTCTGTTGACGAATTTAACCCCTTAAATGATCTCGGCCATTTGATGTGGTCCGTCTAACCGGCGCCATTTCTTTTACGTGCTCTGGCACAACTTGAAGACCATGGCTATGGCTGCTGTCCGTGACAAGCAGCCTTTGGTCTTTGCGGTATGCAGACGAACCGTGGCAAAAATACTCTTGATGGGATTGGTGTGCGGACGCGCTTTCAGTGCTCAGCAGGGAAGTCTTGGTCGATTTTTCCGAAACCGTGGTAGCCACTCAGATCATGTAAACTGTTCATGGCTTACGTTTCCTATTGATTCCATCCTTTGAGGTATTCCGGCCATTTTTGCTCGACCTCATCAAAGAGCTCCGGGCACTTTTCTTCCAATAATACGCGCGACACGGGTGGCCACGTTTCCGGCCCGCCTTCACCGGGAAACTGCTGCGTGGCGTCGATGATTATTTTGCTCGTAATACCCACGGTCTGCAAACTCGGATCAGGCATGCGCATTTGAGTTTGGGGGATCACCACGCTCGCTTTGGGCTGCCAGCGTGCACCGAGGACGTGAAGGATGTTTAAAGGCTGCAATATATTGACATCCTTATCGACTACGATGACGACCTTGTTGAGGCTGACGTTAGCGGCGACCGCTTGTCCGGCTGATATGCCTTCGCCGGGAAACTTTTTATCGATGCTGACGAGACTGACGCCGCTCGCGCCGCGCGGCGAATAAATGGCTGTCAAATTAGGAATGAGCTTTTTGTAGCGGTGATACTCGGCCGCGCACTGAGGTCCTTTAGGCATGTCGGCGGCAACACCGGTGAATGAATTGAAGAACAACGGGTCTTTGCGATGGGTAATGGCCGTAATATTCATGAAGAAATTATTGTGCTTCATGAGACCCAAATAGCCGTACATCTCGCCGTAGGGCCCTTCGTCCTCAGTCTCATCCAAGGGGACCTCGCCCTCGATGATCATCTCGGCATAGGTCGGCACCATGATGTCATTAGTTTCGCTTTTGACGAGTTCGATGGGCTTGCCTCTCAAACCGCCCGCGACTTCGATTTCGCTTTCGCCGAAGCTGGCCATTTTGGTGCTGCTGACCGACCAAATGGCGGGATCGACAGCAACCGCAATCGAGACTTTAGCGACACGGTCTCCGCGCCGTTTCATCCCCATGAGCAAGCGCCAGCCGTCTTGGCCCGGCTCCGGGTTTAATCCAACCCTTTTCTTTCCCTTGATTTGGCAGCGATACGTACCCACGTTCGAGCCTAATTCATCGTCTTGCATAAAGACGGCGCCCGTGTTGACGTAGCGGCCTACATCCGCGGGATTATTCTTAAGCCAAGGAAATTTCAAAAGATCGACGTTGTCACCTCGAATAATAACATCCTTACACGGAGCAGTAGAGGTATCAGATTCGATCGGTTTGACTTTCAACCAGTTTCCCGACTCGTCAATTCGGGTGATCAGCTTGTCGCGAATGGCCCTATACATTTGTTGATCATTATCGCTGAACTCTTCCACACCAAACGGCATCCCCTCGATATCCCAGTTGCCATAAAGATTGGCAACGATAGGACCGTCGTGCCATTCGCCATCGATTTTCATGCGCTCAATCAATATGGCGGGTGCGCCTTCGTAGCCGTACTTTTCAATCAGGCGGTACATGATGCCTGTTGCCTCATACTTGTCTTGATCGATTTCTTTGAGCCGCATTAGCTTGCCCCGCGCCTCAATGGCATGGATAAAATCGCGCAGCGAATCGTAGGGGCCAATGAGTTGGACGTTTTTCTCGTGAGATTGGGCAACTGACATGAGCATCTGTCCTTTTGATTTTGAATTACGCTGCAGCGCTCTAGGGCTTCTATGAGTAGTGTAGTCTTCCGTTGGTGACGGATGTCCGATATTCTCCCCCCTTGAATTGACAAGGACAAGGCTGCTGAGCAGGAAATCTATCCCTTGGCCAGGTCTGGAGGGTGCGACATGTCACTCGTAGTTAGATCTCTTCGAATAGCACTTGTCGCCGCTGTTGGATTAGGGCTTGGCCTTGAGAGTTGGGCGGCAGCGTCCCTGGATGATGATTGCCGCGTTGCCGCGCAAGTCTTTCTTGAAAGTTTGCCGCCGGAGCTCAGGGAAAAGGCCCAAGCCCCCTTTGAAGGCGAGGCGCGCATGATATGGTCTTATGGGCTTAACAATATTCCCATCATGGAACCCAGGCTTGAGGGCGTAACCATGGGCGAAATGTCGGAAAGCCAACGCGGCCATGCGCATCGGCTTGTTGCTTGCGGCCTCAGCAGTCAGGGATATCAGAAATCCACCGCCATCATGCGCCTCGACGACATCTTGGCAGAGAAAAAGTACGATCTCATTTTTGGCGCCGATGAAGACACGCCAATCGGGTCTTTGTATTATTGGTTAGCCATTTTCGGTAATCCGAGGACGGATGATCTATGGAGCTGGCAGTTTGAAGGACACCATTTGGTGTTGAATTTTACATTCGTAAACGGGGACATTGCCATGACCCCTGCGTTCTTTGGCGCTGATCCCTCCCACGTTCCTGATGGGCGCTACGCAGGTTGGCGCATTCTGGGCAGGGAAGTCGACCACGCTTTCGATTTCATGGAGTCGCTTTCGGACGAACAGCGCGCCACCGCCGTTTTGAGCACGGAACTCCCGCGCGGCCTATTTACCGGACCTGGGCGGCGCGATGGTTTGCAGGAGTTTGAAGGCTTATCTGCATCAGAACTCGACGGACGGCAGTTGGCCTTTTTGTGGCGCCTTATCGAAGAGTATATATTCAGCATGGATCGGGAATTGGTGCAGCGACAGGTGCGTGAGATCGAGGACGACGGACTTGAGACTTTGTATTTTGCCTGGATGGGGCCAACAGTGCGGGGTAGCGCGATCTACTATCGAATTCACGGACCTTCTATATTGGTTGAATTCGACAATACTTTGAACAATCGGTCTGAGGCGCGCGAACCAGACCCCAATCACATTCACACTGTCTATCGCCAGCCCGGCAACGATTTTGGCGACGATTTCCTGCGCCGCCATTACGAGACCAGCGCCGATCATAAGGACGACCAACGGCAATAATTCAAACTAGAAGGGCTGCTCCTCGCCATTGTAGCGAATGAACTTGCCGGATTCTTCAGAAGACAAGCCTTCAATCACGCCAATAAGCCTACTAATGCTCTCTTCTATCGGAACCAAACCGGGAAACGTGACGCCTTCTGGAATCTGGTCTTGCGTGTCGACGATTCCAGGCGACAGCGTGGCAACGATGACGCCGTCTCTTTCCAACTCTCGCGCTAGATTAGCCATGATTATGTTGAGGGCTGCTTTGCTTGATTTGTAGTAATAGAGGCCGGTCACACCACCGCTCTTGGCACCAAATGAGCCAGCGAGCGAGGCCATAGAGATAATTTTCTTTTGTTCGCTTGCTTTCACTTGCTCGATAAATCCCTGAGAGATTCTTAGAGGCCCCCACGCATTGGTGCGCATGTAACGATCGAATTCAAAAGCATCCAAGTTGCCAAAAACTTGCGTTGGGGACGGCGAGCCCGACATTCCGGCATTATTAAGAAGAACATCAATTGGCCGGTCCTTGTACTTTTCCGATAGGGCATCAATCATCACGTGATTTAGGACGTCGAGGCGCTCAATGGTAATGTTGTCGTACTCTTCGGCGAGAGATTGAAGCGCATCAGCTTTTTCAGGGGTGCGGCAGGTCGCAATGACGTTCCATCCCTTGGCCGCATATTGTTTGGTCCATTCAAACCCGAGACCGCGATTGGACCCGGTGATTAGGACAGTCGGCGTGTCCACCGTCTGGGCAGTGACCGGCGTGGGCGAGCCATCTAACCCTAGAAAAAGACCAAATATGGCCGCTGCAACAATTAGTCTTCGTCGTGTAACAAACTTGGTGCCATTTTGAATTTGCGCGGTCGTCATTGGCAATCTCCTTAATAATCATGAATACACATGATCGGCAATCTAGCTGCTAATCGGTTCTTCTCAAGCCGCAAAGGTGACGTGGCCACTTTGTAGGCGGATCTTGTGGATTCGGTGTTTCCTGGCCCCACCAGATGGAATGCAAACTAAGCAGGCCTTACCTTAGAGTTGCCTCTGATGAAAAGATGGTTGGCTAAACACAAGACATGGTGGGGTATATATTGCTGGTGGCCCGCTGTGCAATCAGGAACTCATGTAATGGTATCAGATTTTGAAGTCCCCGATCGGGACCCGTATATGCAAAGAAATTCACGCCGGGAGTTTGCAAAGTTCGTTGTGACGTCCCCCCTTTGGGGCGCCCCAGCTGCCGCTGCATTGGGCTCTGGAAAGCTCTTTGCCGAAGAGGTGGCAGGCGCAGCAGGGCTGGACGACATAACAAACGTCCTTCAATTTGAAGATGTGGCGCACGAGAAACTCACCGATGAACTCTATCACTTCGTGGCTGACGGCGCTGACGACGGCAAAACGGTTCGCGCCAACCGTGAGGCTTTCGACCTTTTTCAAATTCGCGCCCGCCGTCTTGTTGACGTCAGTAGTTTGGATATGTCGACAACAATTCTCAATCAACCCATGGAAACGCCCATCTTGTTGGCACCGGTTGGGGGCCAAGGACAGTTGCACGAAGAGGGTGAGCTCGCAACCGGCCGGGCAGCGGCAGCCAAAAAACATGTCATGCTTGTTTCGACGGTATCGACCTACAGCATCAATGATGTTGCGGAAGCTGGCGGCGGCGCCGTGTGGTTTCAACTCTATCCGTCGACCGATCGCAATCAGACAAAACAACTCTTGGCGCGTGCGGAGTCCGCGGGCGCGAAAGTGGTTGCGGTTACGATCGATGGACCAGGCTTGGGCAATCGCGAGCGTGAAAATTTGGCAAGACGCCGTGCTGGCGGCCGGCACGGCGGCCAAATCGGTAACTACGAGGGAATCGCAGCCCGTCCTCTCATCGGCGATTCCACATTAACCTGGGATTATGTCAAGTGGCTCAAAGACAACACAGACATGAAAGTTGTCCTCAAGGGCATAGTTACGCATGAAGATGCGCACCTCTGCGTTCAAAACGGGGCTGACGGGTTGATTGTTTCAAATCATGGCGGCCGGCAGGAAGAAAGTAATCGCGGAACGTTTGAATGTTTGCCGGAAATCGTCGACGAAGTGGACGGCAAACTACCCGTTCTCATCGACGGCGGAATTCGCCGGGGCACCGACATATTTAAGGCCCTAGCCATAGGAGCGGACGGTATTTGCATCGGTCGGCCCTATCTTTGGGGACTGTCCGCATTCGGCGAGGACGGCGTAGCAAAAGTTTTGGATATTTTGCGCGCCGAGTTAACCCGTATTATGAAGTTTGCAGGCACGCCGACACTTCAAGATATCAAGAACTCATCGCTTATGCGGCGTAGCTAGTCGGCAAGGCAGTTTGGGATCGTAAGACTTAATTCAAGCTGTGGGCTTATCTATGAACTCTTTGTGACTGGATGCGTGGCGGCGCGTTGAAGGGACCCCCGAACATTGCAAACTCAAACCAATGTTTCGACTTTATATCGTTGCCGGAACCAGGGACCGAAATACCAAATAGTAACGGCCAAGAGGGCGAGAAACAGCCATGCGATGGAAGCGGTTCGTATGTCATTGTCCGAGCCCATCCACCATGAAGATTGAACAAGTGCGATCGCGCTCGTGCGTTCCAATATAACGTCGTGAACGGCAAGCAATCCGCCATGCAGGCCGACTGAGCAGGCAAGGTTACCTGTGGCGAGATAGGTAAGGGCGAGAACGATGCCTAACAGCGTTAGACCAATTAGTAAGGGGAGTTCATCAATTGTGAGCCAGACCAAGGGGTCACGAAAGTTATGCACGAGTGCGAAGAGAAGAGCGGATACAACAACCGCACTTGCTGTGACCCATTTGCCGCCGTTACCGAGGAGGTAGCGAAAGCTAAAGCCTCGGAAAATGAGTTCCTCGGAAGCGGCTACCACAAGCGAAGCAAGAAAACCGAAGGCAATGCTCATCCCATTGGGGAGAGTCAACCGGGTCCAAAACTTTCCCGTCCATTCGGCTGAGCCTACAAGTAAACAGACTATATAGAGAGCGATCACCGAAGCTGCCGCTATTCCATAAAAGATGACAAGACCACGGAGCGCCACGCGGCAGTTGATCCAGTACAACTGAAAAGGCGGACCAAGAGGCCGTTTCCAGATGTATCGGGTAAAGAGGTAAACGCTGAGAAGACCCACACTATATAAAGCGATTTGTCCGGCGCCGCTTTTTGCCAGAAGGTTGAGTGAAAGACCAAATAGCGGTGCCGTCTCTTGGATGAGCCAGCTCACGACGAACACGAAGCCGAACAAACCAATAATCAATAGAAGTTTCACCAAGTCCTCGCGAATAAACTCATCGGTTTTATGATAACAGGATTGCAGGATTTTCTGGGAGACCAAACATGGTCGCGCTATTTCTCAATTTTCCCAAAGATTGTAATGCAAGTTAATTTGTTGATAAAAGACACTTGTTAGCGTCCCGTTAACGAGTGGATTTTAAATGTGGCTGACACCCTTGACAGTCGACCACCAGTATGCCGACGATCAATGAGAAGATCTATCCGCTCGTACTAAGCAACACTCGACTTTAAAATGCGAATTCATAGAAGTGTGTTCTGAGTTGCCGTAAGTCTACCCGGTGGCGAACAGAGAAGTTAGGGGCGGTGTTAAAGAGCACCCACATGGTGGCAAGCCAAATCGGCCCGTAGAGAAGAATACGGAAAAGAATGACAAATCCGCGCCCAGTGCGGCTTTGCGTGTCAGATGCGAGAATACCAGACTTTTACGGGCCCTTGATTGTAGCGACGGCCTGAGTTGCGTCGGCAAACAAAAGCCGCCTTTTGGATGCGGCGTCCTCCAGCCTGTTGGATTCTTGAATTTGCCGATCCCGTTCGCGGCGGTCCATTGCATCCTCCCGAGTATTAGGTTGTGCCTGTTTGAGACAACTCAGCTAATAATCTAGGTAAGCTTTCTGGTTTGTCCAAAGGCGGCCCTTCCGTCAGAGTCGCAAAGCGCACACTTTTAGACGCTATTTGAATGGTGTGGTGCGTCCGAATGCGCTGCCCTAAGTCATAATTGAGCAAGAAAGAGGCCACTCGAAACCAACGTATTCTAGATGCTTTCAGTATTGGCTCGCTGCTATACGCATTTGGACACGTAATCCCAAATCCGGCGAGGCAGGCGGTCCATTTAAGGGATCACGAAGCCGAATGACCCAGAGGTTAGATGTTGCTCGTGAACCGTTGATGCCAAACGCCTGACTTGACATTCCAGTCACAGGAAGCACAGTAGTGGACTTTGCTTGAGTAAGGAGCAAAAACGAATGAAAGTTGGCGGCGTGTGCAGACGCACGGGGAGCTGTAAGCCGGAGCATCGCCCAGAGCGGGCGCAGGTCCGCTCTTCGGAGACTGACGTCGAAAGGTGTCCCCCATGAACATAAGCAAAGCAGCTAAGCATTGTGGATTGCCTGTCAAAACCATTCGTCACTATGAAGATATTGGTTTGGTGCCGACCGATCGCCGCCCCAACGGCTACCGTGACTATGACGATTCTCACGTTCACAAACTCAAATTTGTTCAGCGCGCAAGAAGTCTTGGCTTTTCGATCGATGAATGTCGGAGCTTGTTGTCACTTTATGAAGACAGACATCGAGCAAGCTCAGATGTGAAAGCCATAGCCGAAGCAAAGATGGTGCAAATAGATCAGAAGCTTGCTGAACTAAAAGGCCTTCGAGACACACTGAGCACTCTCGTTGCGGCTTGCCATGGGGATGAACGACCTGACTGCCCGATTCTCAACGATCTTGCGGGCTAACACTAAAGATCAATGTGGCAGGATCTAATATTGCGCATCACCCCTTAAGTGATAGCAAGAGATGATCGAGAAAGTGGGTCACCGGGCCTATGGCAATCAGCCGAACCGCGTGCCAGTTGGCTATCCGCTAATTCTCAGCTGGATTGAATCGTGGATTTGGGTATTAGTAGGAAATTTTCTGTAAAAGGTTCAGATATTTTTGGTGGTGAGGACGGGTGAGCATGATCAAGATTTATGGAAACAATAAGACACGGACTAGCCGGTGCTGGTGGGCACTTGAGGAACTGGGACTTGACTATGAGAAAGTCGAAATTGATAGCATTAAAGGGGAAACTCAGTCTCTAGACTATCTGAAGCTCAACCCTGCGGGTAAGGTGCCGACGATGGTTGACGGAGACCTTGTCCTCTTTGAATCAGTGGCAATCAACCTCTATCTTGCACAAAAATACAAGGAAAACCTGTGGCCCAAAGACCCGGCCACCCAGGCACTTGCCTTGCAATGGTCAATTTGGGTTGTGGCGGAAGTCGAACCCTATGTCGTGACCCTTTGCGTCGAGCGAGTTTTCAAGCCGGAACCGGTGCGCAATCCGGCCAAGGCTGAAGCTGCCGAGGAGGAATTAAAGAAGCGGATAGATGTTCTTGACGGGCATCTAAAGAAAATGGGGGGTACGCTGACGAAGGATGATTTCAACATCGCTGACCTCAACGTGGCGGCGGTCCTTCGGGGCATGAACTTGTTTCAAATGGATTTAAGCCCTTGGCCCAACGTAAAATCGTGGTTTGAGGTGGCTCAGGATCGCCCGGCATGTAAAAGGGCGATGGGCCTCTGATCGCCAGATTGACGGCCAATCCAGCTCAGTTATCCTCCTTTTGTTGATTGTCGAGCGCATGACATCGATGTTGACCGATATGGAGACGGGGGGGTGGTTTGACGATGGCCAAGCTTTCATTGGCAAATAGTCAGATGAGAGACCTGGTGATGTCGGCGGCGAGCCGAGAGGCGGACGCGTACTAAACTGAGGGTGGATAAGGTCGTGCTCAATGTCGTCGTCGAATAAAGCGAGGATATCCGGCGGCGCAGCAGCTTCAGACGGGACGTCAAGGCTCGGTCAAGTTAGCTGGGTATTGTTTGATTGGGCGGGCCAGCCCTATTTCACTCTGATCACCACATTTATTTTCTTTCCTTACTTTGCGTCGACTTTTGTCGGCGATCCAGTTCACGGGCAAGAACTTTTAGGCTACGCGCTTGCCGCTGCTGGCGCGATCACGGCGCTGTCCAGTCCCGTACTTGGGGCGATTGCGGATGCAACCGGTCCGCGCAAGCCATGGCTCTTTGTCTTTCTGCTGATCTTTGTCGTTTCCTGTGGAGCGCTGTGGTGGGCGGTTCCGGGCGATACCCAAGCCCTCATGTTCATCATCGTCATGATCGTCGTTTCGTCCGTGACCATGGAGGCCAGCATCGTCTTTACCAATGCAATGTTGCCGGGTCTTGTTCCCGACAGTCAGATGGGGCGTCTGAGCGGCATAGCCTGGGGGTTCGGCTATGTCGGCGGCCTCGCGTCCCTATTCCTTATCCTAATTGCTTTTGTGCTTCCGGGTGAGGTGGACTGGCCATTGATTCCGGCCGAGCCTCTGTTCGGCGTTGATGTGGCCCGCAACAAAGCCGATCGATTAACAGGCCCGTTGTCGGCATTGTGGTTTGCGATCTTTGCCGTACCGCTGTTTCTGTTTACACCCGATAAACCTCGTTCGGGCCTCACCTACGGCCAAGCGGTGAGACAGGGCTTCACAAGCTTGAAGGAAACCGTTAGGAAACTGGGCGCATATAGGAACATTCTCCTTTTCCTCATTGCACGGATGATTTATAATGACGGGCTGGTGGCTATTTTTTCCTTTGGCGGGGTTTACGCGCGCGGTGTCTTCGGCTGGGATATTAAAGCCTTAGGACTGTTCGGGATTGTCCTTGCCTCGTTCGCAGCCGTAGGCTGCGTAATAGGTGGCCGCCTGGACGACAGGATTGGCTCAAAACCGACCGTGATCATTGCGCTTATGGGGCTGGTGATCGGAACAGCTGGTGCGGCCTCCGTTTCTCATGACACAATTTTGTTTGTGGTCTCTGTCGCACCTCCCGTGCTGGGCCGCGCGCTGTTCGGGTCGCTTCAGGAAGTTGTCTATTTGGCCTTCGCGATTTTGATCGGCCTATCAGGGGGACCGGCGCAAGCGGCTAGCCGTACATTGATGGCACGACTCGCGCCACAAGGTATGGTGACGGAATTTTTTGGCCTTTATGCGCTGTCGGGCAAAGCGACGTCCTTCGCCGCGCCAGCGCTGGTGGCGCTGATGACCGGTTTGTTTGCCGACCAGCGCGCCGGGCTTTTTGTCATCGTGGGATTCTTGGTTACGGGTCTTGTCTTTTTGTTGCTCGTTGTAGCGAAGCGTGCGGCGCTAGCGGCGTCATGAACTTAAATTAAGGGCTTCCTTTGGTCTTTAAAAATACTAAATCGGTAAATTACTAATAAAAACAGAATTGGGGATAATATATTTTGAGGGCTATACTCGAATCTTACCCTACCTGGCTTTAGCTTTTTCATGTCAATCACCGTTTCTATCTTCATTGTCTATTTTATTTTTCTTGGTGCGCTGGCTATCTGGAGCCGCCGCGAGACAGGAACATTGAGTGGTTTCTTTTTGGCTGAACGGAAATTGCCGTCGTGGGTTGTCGCTTTTAGCACCAACGCTACAGGTGAGAGTGGTTGGCTCCTCCTGGGCTTGACAGGTATGGGTTATGCGGTTGGGCTGCAGGCGTTTTGGGTTGTTGTTGGCGAGACCATAGGAATCGCACTTGCTTGGAGTCTTGTTGCTCAGCGGCTGAAACGCCTTAGCGATCAAACAGACTCAATTACCGTTCCTGATGTTTTGGCAGCGCGATTCAACGATACAAGGCATATCCTTCGGGGCCTAAGCGTTGTAATCATTCTCTTGATGGTTGGTGCTTATGTGTCTGCACAAATGGTGGCAACGGGTAAGGCATTCAGTAGTTTTATCGATCTCGACTATTCGGCAGCAGTTATCCTCGGCGCAATTGTCACAATCACGTATACGTTTGTTGGGGGATTTAAAGCAGTCGCCTACACGGATGTGGTTCAGGGTGTGCTGATGTTGATGGGACTGATCATTGTTCCCGTTGTTGCTATTTTTTCGCTAGGGGGTTGGAGCAATCTTGAGGCTCAATTACAAAGCATTGATCCGGCTCTCTTGCGTTTTTGGGGACCTCAAGGGGGTGGTCTGCCTGCGTGGATTGCAATCATCAGCTTTCTTGCTATAGGGATTCCATTTCTTGGTGTGCCTCAGCTTATGGTTCGCTTTATGGCGGCTAGAGATGAAAGAGAAATTGTCAAAGCCAGTGCTATTTCGGTGTTCGTTATTTTTCTCTTTGGAACCGGCGCTGTTTTGGCGGGAATGGCAGGTCATGCTCTGTTTCCCGGCCTTGAAGACCCGGAAACCATTTTCCCTCTACTATCACGCGAACTCTTTCCACCCATTATTACCGGGCTGCTCATGGTGGTTGTCCTGGCTGCCATTATGTCAACGGTCGATTCACTATTGATCTTGGCGTCGTCCGCCTTGACCCGTGATTTCCTGCAAAAGATCTGGAAGCTCGGAAAGAGTGACCGTGTGTTGGCAAACTACGGGAAAGTTATGACACTGATTATCGGGATAGGGGGTGCAATATTTGCACTTTTCGAAAGTCCAGTAATTTTTTGGTTTGTCCTGTTCGCCTGGTCCGGTTTGGGGGCGGCATTTGGCCCCGTCATTCTATGTGCCTTGTTTTATAGGAGAACAACACTTCCGGGAGCATTTGCCGGAATGCTTGGAGGCTTCTCCACAAACATGGTTTGGGTATTGGCTTTTAAAGGCGTTACTTATGACCTTTATGAAGTGATTCCGGGGTTTTTCGTGGGCTTACTGCTGACCTTGATCGTTAGCCGACTATCCCATCCGAAGGGAATCGGCTTTTGAACAAGAACCTACGGCATTGAATAAATATTCCTTCTCACCGTCCCATAAGAAGATTCCTAACGGGTTGCATGATTACAACCCTCAATCTTCTGCACGGGTGATACTAACAGACATTCTCGGGCTCTTCGTAATCTTGAGCATGAGTTGACGGTCGCCTTTTATCCGTTGTTGGTATTTTATCAGGAATGGGCGAGCACGTGGATACCGCTGTAGCTCAACCGGCTGCAACAGCGAAATGCTTTTGATGAAACCGGGCCTAGTGCCGGAAGTGCCGCATGCCGGTAAAAACCATAGCAAGGCCCGCGTCGTCGGCGGCGGCGATCACGTCTTTGTCCCTGATCGACCCGCCCGGCTGAATGATAGCGGTGGCGCCCGCCTCCGCGGTGTTCAAGAGACCGTCGGGAAACGGGAAGAAAGCGTCGGAGCCGGCCACCGAGCCGACAGTCGGCGGCTTGGCCGCGCCGTGTTCCTTGGCCATGTCTTCCGCTTTGCGTGCGGCGATCCGGGCCGAGTCGACGCGGCTCATTTGTCCCGCGCCGATGCCGACAGTTGCCAAGTCCTTTGCGTAGACAATGGCGTTCGATTTGACGTGTTTGCAGATGGTGAAGGCAAATTTGAGATCGGCCATCTCTTGTGTGCTGGGCGCGCGCTTGGTGACGGTTTCAAGTTTTGTTGCTGACGAAGCAATGCAGCCGTTGTCGCGGCTTTGCAGGAGAAAGCCGCCGGAGACGGTTCGGAGTGTCAGACCTGGAGTACCCGTATCCGCAAGAGCGCCGGCTAAAAGCACGCGGAGATTCTTTTTGGCAGACAGGATTTTTAAAGCCTCGGCGTCCGCACCGGGCGCGATAATAACTTCAGTAAAAAGCTTTGTGATTTCTTCAGCGGTTTCTGCATCGAGGGTTCGATTGAGTGCAACGATGCCGCCGAAGGCGCTTATGGAATCACAGGCCAAAGCTTTTTGATAGGCAGATGTGAGGTTGCTCCCCAGGGCCACGCCGCACGGATTTGCGTGTTTGATAATGGCGACGGCTGCCGTCTCCGCAGGATCGAATTCCGAGATTAATTCAAACGCGGCGTCTGTGTCGTTGATGTTATTGTAGCTGAGTTCCTTGCCCTGGGTTTGCTGCGCGGTGGCGACCCCCGGTCGGCGTTTGCGCGTCGTGTAAAACGCGGCTGTCTGATGCGGGTTTTCGCCGTAGCGCAGCGTCTGGTGCAAAGTGCCGGATAGCGTATAGTGTTTGGGCGCGCTGTCGCCGATCTCATCAGCAAACCAATTTGAAATTATCGAGTCGTAGGCCGCCGTGTGCGCGTAGGCTTTGGCTGCAAGGGCCCGGCGTAATTCGCTCGAGGTTCCGCCATTGTGTTTGGCCACGTCTTCAAGGACAGGCGCATAGTCTTCCGGGTCGACGACGACGGTAACATAGTCATGATTCTTTGCCGCCGCGCGGATCATCGATGGTCCACCGATGTCGATGTTCTCGATACAGGTCGCAAAGTCGGCGCCGCTTTCAACGGTAGCTTTGAAGGGGTAGAGATTGACGACAACAAGATCGATGGTCTCAATTTCTTGTTGCATTAATTCCGCAACGTGGCTCTCATCATCGCGAATGGCGAGCAGCCCCCCGTGAATTTTTGGGTGGAGGGTTTTAACCCGTCCGCCTAATATTTCTGGAAACCCCGTGACGTCGGCGACATCGGTGATGGCGATCTTGGCATCCTTGAGTGCCGCGGCGGTGCCGCCCGTTGATAAGATCTCGACACCCAGATCTTCTAATGATCTAGCGAAATCAACCAATCCGCCCTTGTCAAAAACGGAAATGAGCGCACGGCGAATGAGAAGCGTGGCTCGCTTGATCATGGTGTCTACTCTTTATGTTTATTGCGTATAGGTGGTCGACTTCGGACCGCCTACCATGAATCTTGGCCGCCGCAAAGTCCTTATCAACACGCCGCCCACTTATTTGAGCATGCGGATCATATCCTCTTTTACAGTATCATCCGATTGAGCTTCATCCGAAGCGGCGTTGATATAGTCGCTTTCAAATTGAGGGATTAGTGTGCGTAGCGTTCGATGTATTTCCGGTAAATCTCGCGCCTCGGCAGCTGTCAGCAGCCGGCTCAGCGCGGGCTTTAACTGATCGAGTTCGATGATGCGCGGCCGCGCCAGTAAAATTCCTTGGGCGTCGATCGGGATTGATTCCTCAAGCGTATGAAACAGCGTCTCATGCAGCTTTTCGCCTTTGCGCAGACCGATATGTTCGATTTTGATGTCCTTGTGGGGCTTCAAGCCTGCAAGTTGGATCATGCGCTCCGCCAAATCCCCAATACGCAAGGGCTCACCCATGTCGAGCACGTAGATGTGACCTCTTGATTCTGAGGGCCTGCGGCCCGGCATGTCGAGGGTTGCCGCCTGGAGTACAAGTTCGACTGCTTCGCGTGTCGTCATGAAATAACGTGACGCATCGCCATGCGTTACCGTGAGCGGTCCGCCGCGCTCGATCTGTCTTTTGAAGAGGGGAACAACGGAGCCAGTCGATCCAAGCACATTGCCGAACCGCACGGTGACGATGCGCGTGGTTGTTTGCTCAATGCCAAACGCCTGACAATACAGTTCTGCGATCCGCTTGCTCGCACCCATGATGCTCACTGGATTGACGGCTTTATCGGTCGAAATAAAAACCATGGTATCGATATCGAACTTTAAGCACGCATCGGTGATACACAACGTCCCGCCAACATTTGTCAGAATACCCTCAGCCGGATTTTCCTCGACAAGGGGCACATGTTTGAGAGCGGCGGCGTGAAAGACAATTTGAGGTTTATGCTGTTCAAATATGGTTTCGACCTTTGCATCTTCCCGGACATCACCAAAGATGCACGTGTAAGGGATGTCCGGATAGGTCTCTTGGAGTTCAAGATCGATTTGATAAAGATTGAATTCGCTGTTATCGATGAGGCACATGTGCGACGGCTCTAAGGCTGCCACTTGCCGGGTTAATTCTGAGCCAATCGTTCCGCCTGCGCCGGTGATCAACACGCGTTTCCCGGTCGTGAGTTTGCGCATGGCCACCCTGTCGAGAACTTGTTGAGGACGGCCCAACAAGTCGTGCAAATCAACCGGACGGATTTCTAATTGGCTTATGCCGTGGCCCACTTGGAGGTCTGTCATTTGCGGGATGCGCGCGAGTCCCAAACCTAAAGATTCACAGACTTCAAGGAGTTCGCCGACCACTCGGCCCGCCATGTTAGGGTCCGCAATAACGACCTTTTGGGGCGTGCGGTCAATTTGACTAAGAATGGCGATTGATTGTGGAAGTGTGGCGTAGTGGCCCAGAATTCGCTTGCCCCGAATATTGTGTCCAACTTGGCTTGGATCTTGGTCGATCAGACCGACAATTCGGTAAGGAAAATTTTCCGTATTCAATCTTTGCGTTTCGCGAATAAACGGCTCGGTATTCTTGCTGGGGCCAGCGAGCACTATAGGAATGCGGTTGGTATCTTCCCGCACGATTGAAGCAGAAAAGTCACCGCTTAGAATGAGACGTACGCTAAGTCGCGAAGCGCTAAGTAGAGTAACGAGTAGGGGCCATTGAAGAAAGGGTATAGCTCGAGGCAAGCCCTCCAAGCGCGTGATAGCAAAGATCACGGGAAGGAAAACCAGCGTTGCCAAGGTTACAGCCTTGAGGATCTGGATCAAATCGTCGAATGACGTATAGCGCCAAATGCTTCGGTGGATGCCGAACGGGATAAAGACAGACAAGACGACGGCACCATAGATGATAGATTCCTGACGAATAGTGAAAAACCCAATGTCATTGCCATCCAGAGCAAAGCGGAGCCAAATCGAAAACTGCATAGCGAGCATCGCCATAGAGCAATCGTGCAAGAGCATGAGCACCATGTGCGGCGTAAAAGATATTTTAGAAATTCCTTTGGTCACAAATCGCCCACCTCTAAGCCGTTAACCCCCGATACCTGGTCAAAGGCAGTTTTGAAGTTTGCACGTTTGACCCTTTAAGAGAAGGCCATATCTGTCAAATCTTTACGGGTTTTTGTCTGCGGATTCTAACCGATCGATGAAACACATTGGCTGAATCGTTCATCCGGTCTTTTAAAGTCTAATATTTTCTTGGAAATTAGATATTGCAGCGACTGGTTGAGTTTGCGGGGGGGTGGTGGTGTTTAAGCTGGCTAAAAGCCCATTTTACCGATGTGGTTTCGCCTCTTGAGGCGATGCCGGAGACCACAATCTGCTTGGAGCGCCGTATAACTTCGCCTGCCCCCATATAGATGCTCTCCTCGAGCGTAAGATTGGGCAGGTTGGTCAAGAATTGACAACCGTCGCCGTCGGGGAACATAAGGAGGATCTTGCCGCCCTGGTGAGTAGTTGTGGCGCGCACGTCCGGATGAAGGTGAAATCTCAGTGCGAAAGGTACCGCCGAATTCTTGTGCATTTCTGAAAAGCGAAACCATTTCTGGCGTGAAGTGGTTTTGAGTGGCGGCACCAGTTTGTCTTCGCCGCGCAGATCATATCCATCATGGCTGAGATAAAGGTGGCGATCGTGAATTAAACCAAAGCGTCCGACATAGCCGTCGTGGCTGCACTGCAGCCATGTCTCACCTTCATATTCGTCCCGCCGGCTGTAGACTTTTGCGGGCCCTTCCGCAATGCGTGGGCCAAGAAGTTTTGTAATCAAGGGTCGTTGTACAATTCTAGCAGAAGACTTGTCGGCCAGCGTTAAAGTTGAATGCGCCGCCGTCGCCCGGCACGCTTTGTGCCAGTCTGGTCCGCGCATGATCGTAGACCCGCAATTCACAACGACACGGTGCCGCCCGGCGCTCATTTCAAAAGAAAGGCATCCGGCATGCGCGTCTCCGCTAAAGGTTTTCTTGGGACTGGGTCCCGTGTCTACCAAAATGAGTAATCTGCCTGACTTCATGCGCTGATAACCCATGTGAGTGGCCGCATTCACAGGTTGGCCTTTGGCATCATCGCGGCTCAGTATGGCTTCTATAGCGCCGGTGTCTTCCTCCGTTGCACCGTTAAATAGCGCGAGACGTCCGTCGCCGTGCTTAAAGAAACGGAGCATCGGTGCAATTCGATTAATGAACTTTTGGATGAATTCCGGTGCCAGCCGCTTTCGCTGAGCGAATGTATCTTTCAAGGCCAGAAGATCGGCGAGCATCTGAAATTGTGTTGACGGTTTTCGATTGATGTGACCACCATCAGGAAGAACTTGGCGTTTTAGTTCTCTTTCCAGAAGCTGTAGGCCGCGCTCGAGACGGCGCACACCGTCCGGAAGGCACAGGCCTGAGAGACTGAGACCAATAGCGGCCGTGAGTTTTGGTTCTCCTTCTTCAGCCCACTTGGCTGTTCGCCGCAAATGGCGTGACTGATGTGCAATACTGCGCAAGAGGACGCTTCTCCAAATGAGGTCGGAGTCGTTAAACAATAATTCGCTATGTGAAAACCAAGAGATCAAACGCCGCCCGACTACGTGAGGGCGCCACGCAATGTCGTGCCATATTCCGCATTCGTTAATCCATGTTGAAACAAGCCAATGTATATGCTGCTTGACTCTTGCGTCGCGCGGGCCTTTAAAATCTCGGAGCCAAGAAAACCCGTGCAGATTTTCCGCCCAGGTCTTGCTCGGTGCAACAAGCAGCCAAGGTACGACCCTTGAGTTGGCCTGCACCACACCACCAGGAAACGAATAGCGCCCTTCTAAAAGCTCGTTAGCTCGTCCCGCTGAACTCTGACGGAGTTCTGTCGGATGTGCTAAAAGCCGGTCCGGCATAGGCCCGGAAAGAGTTGCGTGATAAAGCCGCGTACGGAAGGAAATATTTTGTGCTGAATTTGCCAACTGGGCCGCAGCCTTGACGGCAATGTCACGAAATAATTGTGCGTGCGGCGATGAGGTTATGCTGTTATTGAACAGCATTTCGGTCATGGGGCGCCTCGTAATTTTGAAATATTGGCGCTATAGGCTTGGCGCCCGCCCGCAAACGCGGCTGTTCCTGCAACCAATATGTCGGCACCGGCTTCTATGGTGCGCGGTGCAGTTTTAAAATTGATTCCACCGTCGACTTCTAAATCTATGGGCTTGGTGCCGACATCAATTTTGTTTCTGAGACTTCTGATTTTGTCGAGTTGTGAATCGATAAATGACTGACCGCCAAATCCTGGGTTGACCGTCATCACCAAGATGAGATCGACATCGGCAATGACGAAATCGACGGCATCGGCTGGTGTTCCCGGATTAAGCGCAAGCCCAGCTTTGATGCCGGCAGATTTAATTTTTTGAATAGTTCGGTAAATATGGGGTCCGGCTTCCAGATGAACCGTAAGTATGTCGGCCCCCGCTTTCACATAGTGATCGATCGAAGGATCGACAGGCGAGATCATGAGGTGCACGTCAAACGGTAGCGCGCTATGTGGGCGCATGGATTTGATGATGTCCGGTCCGATTGTCAGATTTGGTACGAAGTGCCCATCCATGACGTCGACATGAATGTAATCCGCACCGGCTTCTGTCATAGCCTTCACTTCTTCGCCGATATTTGAAAAATCAGCCGCTAAAATGGATGGTGCGATCCGAATCGAACGATTCATGTTTGATGGTTAACACCTTGAGAATCAAGGTGCAAGCATTGTGCGCCTCGGTTTGCTGCCGGTTGAACTCGTCAGGACCCGGAAAATAATGTTGGCCCAGAATTAGAAGATTGATCTTGTCGTCGATCGAGTCTTGCGGCCGGTTTAGCTGACAGAGATGGGCCCGAGAACAGCATCAACACGATAAAGAACAGGCCACTAAAACTAATTGCCAAGTCGTTGCTGGCCGTAGTCGAATGGCATTGATAGGCGTTAGCCAAAGCGCAATTCCCGGAAAACGAGGCCCAATAAGAGGAATGCCCACTCCGCCACCTAGCCGGCGATGATCCATAAGGGCCATTGGAAGTCTAAGATCACGTAGAGTAGTGCGGCTAGCCAAAGAAGGCTCGGTGGGACAAACAAAAGGGAGGGATACCAGGTCGGCAGACAGCCCGGCAGTTTCAATCCGGCCTTACTCTTTACGTCTTCATAAAAGCAGACGAGGTTCGGGCCGACTGCGCTAGACCACTCCAACTTTATTTTCAATCTAGCCCAACGCATTAGCGGTAGGGCACGCCATCTGGACCGCGGCTCGGAGTCGTACCGGTGTACCGCCCCGCTTGCGTTTCTGGCATGACCTGCACTCGTTGAGATTGTGGATGATGGTCACGAGTTGGCCGGGAGCGATAACAGGATCGCCTTCAGCCTGGGCGATCATCAGCATTCGGCCATCATCGCCTTGAATCATATATTCGATGCCGCTTTTCTGCGTGGCGGCTTCCTTAGCCGCCAATTCCTGTGCGCATGCCAGAGATTTTAACGCTGCGCGTCGACATGACCATTCCTGATTCTGCAAAGCTCACCATACCCGCCTCGTAGCGGCTGTATTGATCAGGCCCGGTTGAGCGGGCGTGGCTGGCGATTACTAAGCTTGCGGCAAACACTGCAGAAAAAAAGAGAGGAGAAATGGCAAGAAGTATGGCTATCTTTCGGTAGTTCATCGTTTTGCCTGTAAGAGACCTTAACAAAGGGGCTCGGGACCGGCAGATTAGTACTGCAATATGTGCAAGACTCCGCCATAGTCGCATACGTATTTATGTAGGCGCTTCACACCGACGATCAACCGGGCCAACAGAGAGAAAACGGGTGGAAAATCCGAAGAAAGTGGATGAGTTTCACAGCACCGAGCGAGCTAAAGTCAAAAAGCCGCTGAGCCCACAGGCCCAACGCGCGCTCACTGAAGCCGCCAAGCGTCGTAAACAACAAAGCGATGCGGAAAAACCAAAAGAACTCGGCGGGCCTAAAGGTCCCGAGCCGACGCGCTATGGCGATTGGGAAAAGGGCGGCCTCGCGCACGACTTTTAGCGCCGCTCAACGGGCCTTCCCGAGGAGGCATTCATGGAAGCTATGGATTATTGGCGGACACCGGAACTAGTCCGCGCATTCTACGTCGACGGCAGACACAGCTAGATCCATATACACGATAACGATTACGAGATGGCACAGCGTTGCCGATTGTTTGCCTTCATCCCATGCCAATTTCGGGACAGGCTTTTACGGTTCTGCTGGTTGCGCTGGCAGATAACCGCTACCCCGTGGTCTTCGACTTTCCGGTCTACGGCCTATCCGATAGGCCCCCTTACAACTGGTTGCTCAAGGATCATTTGTCTGAGGTGGACAAGCCAATCTTAGTTTTAAATCCCAATGACGATTTGGTTGAGCGCACTCGCCGTGCGCTGCCTCTTATGAAAAACGGCTACATCCACGAGCTGCCTCATCTAAACCACGGCATGCTTGATTGCGCGACAGAAGAGATTTTTTGGATCTTGAAAAAGTTTTTGGATTAAGTGCGAGGACCATCCTCGCGAGCTAAAGCGCCCGGTCAATTTGTTCGAGAATGTGTTCGGCGGCATCGTGCGGATTGTCGGCGCGGATAATTTCACGGCCGACAACAATGTGATCGGCCCCTGCCCGTATTGCGTCGGATGGCGTGATCACCCGCTTCTGATCATCGTGAGGTGCGCCCGCTGAGCGAACGCCCGGCGTGACGATAACGAAGTCGCTGCCCAGCTCATCTCTTAAGCGCTGCGCTTCCTGGGCCGCCGCGATGACGCCGTCGCATTTGGCTTCAATTGCTATGCGCGCCCGTTTAATCACCAGGTCTTCAACCGAGCCTTGAAAGCCAAGCTCCGCCAAACTTTCCTCGTTCATACTTGTCAGAACGGTGACAGCCAATATTTTGAGAGGGTGGTCTCCTCGTCCTTTCACGGCTGCGGCCACAATGTCCCTGTCGCCGTAAACGGTGACAAAGGTGCCGCCAAAAGTGGTCACGCTTTGAACAGCATTTTTTACCGTGTTGCCGATGTCGAAGAACTTGAAATCAAGAAAGGTCTTCTTTCCATCTGCCGCTAGGTCATGTGCGAGCTTCACGCCACCAAGGGGGAAAAGTTGCAATCCTATCTTGTAAAACGAAACCAAGTCGCCGAGATCATCAATGATTTCGTACGCTTTATCCGTAGACGGAAAATCGAGAGCTACGATCAGGCGGTCTCTGAGGTCAATCATCATGATGTTTGAGTTGGACCCTGTTGCCAGAGACATCGTTTACTTTTACGCCTCTGTCAATCTCTATCTGCGCCGACGATCCTCTTTGACGCCCGGCCCGTGGCGCGCCATAAAAATGACATTAAGGGTCAGGGCATTTACGCCTATGTCACGCTTAAGGTCGGCGACGCACCGACGGACGACTTACGCAAAGAACTCA
>PVBE012511219.1_pt1 | contig 26716 bp, 28 predicted proteins | sample 1631181 | NCBI WGS metagenome assembly PVBE01 (sample SAMN08397723, study PRJNA350692) | Marine metagenome, whole genome shotgun sequencing project. | isolation source: water | place: Pacific Ocean | collected 2012-04
CGGGAATACGCCGCAAACCAATCTCCAAACTGCTTCGCGTTGATCTACCCTCGCACATCCCGTCTCTAGAAGACCTCTATCGCACCTGCGGTACGGAGTTCGAACTATCTATCGACATCAAAGATGATGATGCTCTCGAGAAAGTATTTTTGCTTGCTCGTGAGTATCAAGCCGAAGCTCGGTTGTGGTTGTGTCACCCAGATTGGGAGGTACTTGCTACCGCAAGGACAACGACCAGTGCTCGACTAGTCAACTCGACACGCATCAAACAAATGAAAAATGGTCCAGAACGCAGGGCAGCGGAACTCGCTGCAGCGGGCATCGACGCTGTAAACCTTCATCAGAGCGACTGGAGTGGCGGATTGACAACCCTGTTTCACCGTTTCGATCGATACTGCATAGCCTGGGACGCTCAACATGTGCGGGTGATCCGAGACCTGGTTCGGATGGGAATCGACGGAGTACATAGTGACCACGTAGACCGCTTACAAACGGGTTTTAGCCAAGCACACTAAGACCCAAAAGGATTTAATTAAGGGCGACCGAAGGCGTTGAGAGGCCACAATCGTATAAAGACTTCGCCCACTAATAGGTCTTCGCTAATTGGCCCAAATACTCGGCTATCGCGACTGTTAACCCGGTTATCGCCCATAACGAACACGTGATCGGGGGGCACTTCAATAGCTGTGAAATCCTGCGTCCAAGTCTGATGAGGCAGATATGGCTCCTCGAGAGGTTCACCATCTATGAACAAAACACTATTCGCTGCTGAAACAGTCTCGCCGGGAAGACCCACTACTCGCTTAACAAAGTCCTTAAGTTCGATGTTGTCTAGAGCGGGTGGTCGTTTGAAGACGACAAGGTCTCCCCTGTCAACATCTCCCAAACGAAAGGCCAGCTTGTAAACCATCAGCCGATCTCCCACCTCCAAGGTTGGTGTCATCGATTCTGAAGGTATGAAGTAGGTCTGAAGCAGCGTTGCTCGAATCCCAAAGGCGGCAATGAGCGCCACCACAACCACGCCGACCCACTCGCGAATCGCTCTCCACCTAACGGTGTTTAACTTTCTGGGCCAGTCTAATTTTGGGCGAGTGACGGACATAAGGGTGAACTCAAAAGCAACGAGGCCGCTGCTCCAAGGTAGGAACAGGCGAGCAGATCTAGCGACAACGGGTTCCCCATACTTGTAATTTCAAGGCCAGTAACCTTCAATGCGTTTTTGATATCAAGCGGGTCCTCTGAACATGCGGTGTGTCCCAGCTCGGTAATCCAGGATATGTCTGCTCCTCGTGGAATCGGAACGCTTACCTGAGCGGGGGTTGCCTTCAAGATTGATGTCATATGGTGGCTTATTCCTAGATGTCGCTCTCGTTCATCTACGTCGGAGGCCCTTACACAAAGTGCGACCTCAGCACCAAGTGCTCCAAGTACAGATGCGTGGCCGGCAAGCTCCATGGCGGAGAATCCTAAATCGGAAGACGTACCTACATGCCCGGGACCTGCAGCAACGAGAATCTGATTACATCCGTTATCCATGAGGGCAGCTACCCCAGAAGGAACGCTTATTGCTTCAAGCTGTCCGCCAAATGCTTGACCCACTGTTGCTGTTTTTGAAATCAGCTCGGCTCTGGTTAGGTCTGCAACTAGGTCACTTAACGCGAGGGGTAAAGCTCCTTGGTCGGTCATCAGATACCCAATCTGTGATGAAGACAAGGCGGCCGCTATGGCTCCAACATGGCTATGCAAAACGCAAAGCAACACTCGAGCTCCATCAAGGTTCGAGCGCTGCGATACGTATGGCTCCACTTCCGTCTGTTCCGACAAATATCGGGCCTTAAGAATGTCGCCTCGAAATGCTCCTGAAGCTCCATCCTGTCCCTCGATCCAGTGAACTACGTGCCACCCACCCGTCCCTAAGTCAAGATCTACTGCTGTCGTGTTGACCACTACTAGATCCCCTGGGCTGGCAGCGCCAACTATTTCAATTAAGGCGTAAGCCTTACTTCCATCCTCCAATAACAGCCGTTGGAGACCGGTTCGTTCAGAAATTATTTCTTGGACCCGTTCTGCGCTAAACCTTGGCATGTCTGGCCCCTATAACGACGCTATGAGCGCATCAACTCGCTCGTCGTGCGCCAAAAAAGGGTCTTTGCAGAGCACCGTTCTCTGAGCCTGGTCATTTAACTTCAGGTGCACCCAGTCAACCGTATAGTCGCGCTTCTGCTCTTTCGCTTGTCGAACAAAATCGCCGCGAAGTTTGGCACGGGTTGTTTGTGGCGGTTGATCTATCGCTGTTTCCACGTCGCTGTCGTCGAGAATGCGTTCGACCATCCCTTTCCTTTGCATCAGGTAGAAAACGCCTCTGTTTTGATTGATGTCGTGATATTGGAGGTCCAATAGAGCCGCACGTGGATCACCCAAATCGAGGTTGTGTTTCGCTTTGTAGCGTTCGATGAGGTGGTATTTGATTACCCAATCCACCTCCCGATCTAGGGTAAGTGGGTCCTGTTCAATCCCGTCCATGCAGTGTTCCCACATCGCCAGGGCTTGCATCTCTTCGTCATTGAGGTCGTTGTGTTCTGCGAAACGCTGTGCACGTTCTAAATATTCCGATTGAATTTCGAATGCGCTGGCCTCTCGACCGCTGGCCAAGCGGACCCGCCTACGACACGTGATGTCGTGACTGATCTCTCGAATGGCCCGGATTGGGTTTTCCAGTGTGAGGTCCCGAAGGACGACTGATGGGTCTTCCATCATTCTCAGCAGAAGCGCCGTTGTTCCTATTTTTAGAAAAGAGGTGTATTCGCTCATGTTTGAGTCGCCGACGATGACATGAAGTCGTCTATATTTTTCCGCGTCAGCATGGGGTTCGTCTCGGGTGTTTATGATTGGTCGACTCCGCGTCGTGGCACTAGAAACTCCTTCCCAGATGTGTTCGGCCCGCTGGGCAATGCTGTACATAGCCCCTCTGGCGCTTTGCAGGACCTTCCCGGCTCCGGTATAGATCTGCCTGGTCACAAGGAAGGGAATTAGGACCTCTGCATAGTTCGAAAAATCGTCACGCCGACTTGTTAGATAGTTCTCGTGGCAGCCATAACTATTGCCGGCGCTATCCGTATTATTTTTGAACAAGTAAATCGTGCTCCCGGTAATCCCTTCCTCAGTCAAGCGCTCCTCCGCGTTCTCAACGAGGCGTTCTAAAATTCGCTCTCCCGCTCGGTCGTGGCAAATCACTTCGTAAATTGAGTCACATTCTGGGGTGGCGTACTCAGGATGTGAACCGACATCTAGATAGAGACGGGCGCCGTTAGCGAGAAACACATTGCTCGAGCGGCCCCAGGACACCACTCGTCGGAACAAGTACCTAGCGACCTCATCGGGACTAAGTCTTCGTTGACCGCGTATGGTGCAGGTCACACCGTATTCGTTCTCCAGCCCCATAATCCTTCGCTGCACGGGCCCACCGTATCGTTACTTCTTCCGGTCCAGGGGAACTAGCGCTTGAAGAATCGTCAGAGGTTCTGACCCTTTATGCGGATAGAAGTGCTTCCGCTTCTGAGTCTTCAAGTCGCCTGAAGCAACGTCTCCCATCACCAGCCGACAAGACGGCCACTTCTAGTTCTTCTGCCGAAATTGAGCGATCTGGTCCTGCCAAGGCCGTAACAGCTAGCCGTACCGCACCGTCACGGTCGAGATCTTCGGACCACCCGTCGCTCAGTCGACCTATTACTGCTTCAGCGTCGCCACCAATGCAGCACCAATGCTGCTCATCGGCGACTGTCCCGTCGTATTGGATTCGGTATAGCTCGGGTGCTCCACTCGAGTCGATCTCAGCTACAACGATTTCAACCTCCATCGGCTTCATCTCATGAGTAAAGATCTGTCCAAGCATTTGGGCATATTGATTTGCAAGACTGCGAGCGTCGACATCCTCACGACTGTATTGGTAACCCTTGAGTTCAGCGTAACGAACACCTGCAATTCGAAGCTGATCAAATTCGTTATACCTGCCGACACCACCAAAGGCTATTCGGTCGTATATTTCGGAAACCTTCCTCAAGGTTGAACTCGCGTTTTCTGCAACCAGAGCTATTCCGCCTTGATATTCAACCGCTGCAAGGCTGCGTCCGCGCGAGATTCCTTTTCGCGCGTAATCGGCTCGGTCTTGCATCAGTTGCTCGGGACTCACGTACATTCCTGGCATCGCCATATCTGCTTTTACCCTTCCGCCAGTTCTTCTCTGAAGTCCGCGAACACGGCACCAGATTCCTCGTCACTCAACTGCCGGAAGCCATTGTCAGTTATGACAGCGAGCACTGGATAGATTCCTCGAATGGGGTCGGGTCCGCCTGTGGCGCTATCTTCGTCGGCTGCGTGCCAAAGCGCCTTCACAGCGAGTGACAGTGCCTCTGATTCAGATAACTCCAATCGGTACCCCAGCTTTACAACAGTCCCAGCGTGAAGGCTTCCAGATCCACTTGTAGCGTAGTCCTGTTCCTCGTAGCGGCCGCCCGTAACATCAAACTGAAAAAGACGTCCAACATCACGGGCCCGGTCGAAACCCGCAAAAATCGGAACGACGGCCAAACCTTGCATAGCTTGCGGAAGATGACCTCTTAGCATTTCCGCTAGTTGGTTGGCCTTCCCTTCCAACGTTAAGGGCTTTCCTTCAATCTTTTCGTAATACTCCAGTTGGAGTTGAAACACGCGCACCATTTGAACAGCTGGACCTGCAGCACCCGCAATAGCGACTGCGGAATGTTCGTCGGCTGGAAATACCTTTTGCATGTCTCGGTGGCTGATTAGATGACCGGCGGTCGCACGACGGTCTCCAGCCACCACGACTCCCCCTGCGCACCGCAGCGCCAGGACGGTCGTGGCATGACCCGCGTCGATCGTGCCCGGCAACGCAGGCGGAAATGGGTCAAGTCCATTTAGGCGCAAGAGGCTTAAGAAGTCAGTTCCAGGATCTTGGCCTGGAACATAGAACGGCATCGAACTCACTCGCCACCCTTTTGTACGTAGTTTTTAACGAACTCTTCGGCGTTGGTTTCTAGCACTTCATCAATTTCGTCGAGTAGGTCATCTAATTCCGCCTTAAGTCCCTCCCCGGTGTCGCCACTGGTCGTTTCCTCGATCTCGACCTCGTCGGTTGGTGGCGCCGATCGGCGTCTTTGTTCTCGTTCAGCCATGAAAAGCCTCCTACTCAAAGAATTCTATTGGGTTCTCACGTTCCCAAGCGCCGTAAAAGCTCAGCTGCATTGTCGCATTCATCCAACAAGTTAGCGACGTGAGCAGCAGTTCCCTTCAATGGCTCCAGCATTGGGACGCGTCGTAGCGGGTCGCTACCAACATCGAACACCATGGAATCCCAATTTGCAGCAACTATCTCGTCTGGGTAGCGCTCAAGGCAGCGACCTCGGAAATAGGCGCGAGTGGAGGGTGGCGGACTGACTACTGCTTCCTCTACCTCAGAGTCGACTGATATTCGCTTCAGGCCTATTCGCCTAGCTAGACCCTTATCTGGCCTCAAATCGTGATACTGCAAATCCAGGGCTGCGAGCTTCGGGTCTGACCAATCGAGGGCGTGTCTAGCCTGGTACCCCTCATAGAGACGGCGTTTGGCTATCCAATCGATGGAGTCTGAGAGCGAGTCGGGATCAGTCTCCAATGCCTGCAGCACCGCGCTCCACCGGGCCATTAAATCGCCTCCTATTTTCTCTCCCCCCACTACATCGAAGCCATGGCGGTCAGCCCATTTTTCAGCGGAGGCGTAATAGGCCCATTGCACATCCAAGGCCGACACCCTTTGGCCATCAGCTAGACGATGAACCATCGCTAGATCTATGTCATAACTAATTTGTCGAAGGGTTTGGACCGGTGTTTCAAAAGCACAATCGCTCGGAGCCATGTCATCGTCGATCATGGCAAGAACAATCGCCGTGGTGCCTAATTTGAGGTAAGTCTGCAGCTCACTCATATTGGCGTCACCGACAATCACATGAAGGCGTCGATACTTCTTACTGTCTGCGTGGGGCTCATCCCGCGTATTGCTAATGGGTCGTTTAAGGGTCGTTTCGAGGCCCACTTCCTCCTCAAAAAAGTCGGCCCGTTGGGTTATCTGAAACGGAACATCGACATGGGTTAGCCCTGGTGCTTCTGTACCAATCTTCCCTGCACCACAAAAGACTTGGCGGGAAATAAAGAATGGCATGACTTGCTGAACGATCCGCCCAAACGGCACGGCACGATCCACTAAGTAATTTTCGTGACAGCCGTAACTGTTTCCTTTCCCATCGCTGTTGTTCTTGTGGATGACTAGTTCTTCTCCTTCTGGGAGAAGTTCGTTAGCTTTTTCCATAGATCGGATCAAGATCTCTTCAGCTGCCCGATCATAGGTAGTGCATTGACGCGCATCAGTGCACTCTGGTGTGGACAGTTCAGGGTGAGCGTGATCTACGTAATAGCGGGCACCATTGGTCAGCACCGCGTTCACAAGGTGGGTTTCTATTTCCGGTGCGAGGGCATCAAACTCATTAAAACCTCGCGCGTCAACTCCAGGGTGCTCATCTTCAAAATCCCAACCTACGCGCCGCTCCAAAAAGCCGTTCACGTAGGCATTTATGATCATTGACGACGCAGCGACGGGATTGGAGTCACCCTCGTTGCGGTGAAGGATCCCAAATTCTGTCTCTATTCCCAGAACCTTATGAACGGCCACAGGTCGACCTTAGCTGCGTCGAGACGTCTTAGAGATATTGCCCGGTCTGAACTCGCTCAATCGCTCGACCACCCTCACCATCGAATTCATCGTCGCCACTGAGAAGCGTCCGGATAAAGACGATCCGTTCACCCTTTTTGCCTGAAATCTTCGCCCAGTCGTCTGGGTTAGTTGTGTTCGGCAAATCTTCATGCTCTTTATATTCTTGGCGAATGGATCCAAGCAAGTCGTCCAACCGAATCCCGTAACTTCCAGTTGCAATTGAGCGTTTTATCGCTGTCTTTTTGGACCGGCGAACGATGTTCTCGATCATGGCACCCGAGGCAAAGTCCTTGAAGTACATAACCTCTTTGTCGCCATTTTGATATGTGACCTCTAAAAACTGGTTGTGGTCTTCGGATCGATACATCTCTTCAACGGTCCGCTCGATCATGACTCGTATTGCTTTGTCGGGTTCACCACCGCCTAGTTCGTCAATCTCAAGCGGATCAATTGGCAGGTCCCGTGTCAGGTAAGTCGTGAAGATCGCCGATGCTGCCGTTTCATCCGGTCTATGGATCTTGATCTTTACGTCGAGTCGGCCGGGCCGGAGGATAGCCGGATCAATGAGATCCTCTCTGTTGGAAGCTCCTATCACGATGACGTTCCTTAGACCTTCCACGCCATCAATCTCTGCAAGCAGTTGGGGCACAACCGTTGACTCCATGTCAGAGCTGATTCCGCTTCCTCGCGTACGGAACAAAGATTCCATCTCATCGAAAAATACGATGACTGGCCATCCTTCACTTGCTTTTTCTCTAGCTCGTTGAAAGATCTGTCGAATTTGTCTTTCAGTCTCACCGACATACTTGTTGAGCAGCTCGGGCCCTTTTATGTTGATAAAGAAGCTTTGAGCGTCCTTATCGCCCGAGGCTTCGGCCACCTTCTTAGCTAGCGAATTTGCGACTGCCTTCGCTATTAGCGTTTTGCCGCACCCCGGAGGCCCGTACAGGAGGATCCCTTTGGGTGCCGGCAGGTCGTATTCCCGGAAAAGGTCCTGATGGAGGTAGGGAAGTTCTACTGCATCTGTGATCTGTTCTATTTGTCCGTCTAAACCACCGATTGCTTCGTACGTAACGTCGGGAACTTCTTCCAAAAGAAGGTCATCGACTTCTGGTCGAGGCAGCCGTTCGAGAACCAAATTCGCGCGGAGATCTAAAAGTAGGCTATCCCCTGCCCTCATTTTTTGTTCTTTAAGGTGATCGCCCAGTTCAACAACTCGTTCCTCGTCTGCTCGACCACTCACCAGGGCTCGGTGTCCATCGGACAACACTTCTTTCAGAACCACTACCTCGCCCGAGGTACCTGGATCTCTTGCCATAACCACATTCAGCGATTCGTTCAGTACAACTTCTGCTCCGGCTTCAAGCTCTGTCCCGCTGAGGTTCGGGTGAAGACTAACTCTGACCTTTCGGCCATTCGCATGAACATCTACTGTCCCGTCATCATTTGTGCCTATGAAAGTGCCATATGCGGACGGTGGTTGCGTCAGCTTCTCCACTTCTTCTCGCAACGTTGCTATGTGCTCTCTGGCCTCGCGAAGGGTGAAGGTTAGTTTTTCGTTCTGTGAGATGGCTTGCGCAAGTTGCCCTTTAGTTTCAAGGAGGCGTTCTTCCAGGGTTGTAACTCGCTTTGGCGTGTCGACCAATTTTCGACGGAGTAAACCTACCTCTGACTCAAGAGCCCGTATTTGACTCCGAAGCGCGGATACGTCGGCAGGAGTGATTTCCTTGTCACTCATATCGTCTTGACTTGATATCACGACCCCCACGCGCTGCTGGCGTCTGGACGGGAAGCTACACGAATCTGCCCCGGAAGTGGCTCAACCATTAAAATCCTTTCGGGCAAACCTTGAAAGAAAGATGTGCCTGCCCTTGCTGATCAAGGTAAATTGGTAGACGCTTCGCTCGACACTGGGTGGAGCTTCCCCGTGAACCGCCGAGCTTTCTTGCACGACGAAGAAAGGCACCAACATGAAGGTCTGGATTGACCAAGATCTGTGTACGGGCGATGGTCTCTGCGAAGAGATAGCGCCTGATGTATTTACCCTGCTTGACGATGGCCTGGCTTACGTCGTCGAAGAAGGCAACGTGATGTCCGACCCAGGTGGAGCAGAAGCTCTCGCTAATTTCCCTGATGCTCAGCTTGATGCGGTCATTGAATCGGCCGAAGAATGTCCGGGAGAATGTATCTACATCGAGGCTTAGTTGAGGCTGCGTGTCTACACAACACGCAATCTGTAGCTCATCTCAGACATTTCCCCGTATTCACGACGCTGCGTTCATTGAATGCCGCTACTTCTGCCATGAACCCAGCAATCTCCGATCTGTCAAGAACATAAACGGCGCGCTCATAGTCAGGCGATGTTGGCGGCGCCACAGCAAAAACTATGCCCAAAACATCACCGTTCGTATCGATTACTGGTGCGCCGCTATCGCCTGACTGCAGATGTGCAGCAGCGAACCAAACCTTTCGCTTGGTGTCAACCGAGTCATACAAGTCGCGGCCATTGGCCACTACCCGCTCAACCAGGCGGATGGGGGTTGTACGTAATGGTCCCCCAGAGGGATGCCCAATAACAGCCGCCAGTTGTCCGGCGAGGGGGGTTTGAAGCGACAGAGAAGGTAAGTCTGCTTCAACCCGAATAAGCGCAAGGTCCCGCTCAGGGTCAAATGCAGTAACAGTTGCTTGAGCTAGATTCTTGCCAGGTAAGGCAATTTCGACGTTTTGAGCGCCCGCAACGACATGGGCATTCGTCAGCAATAGCCCCGGTGAAACCACAAAAGCAGTTCCGTCTTGACCTTGACTGCACGCGATTGCGTGAACTCGAGCTACTGAAGCTACGACTCCCTCCAGAACCTCCGCACTTACCGAAATTTCCTCGGGAGGTTCTCCAACCTCGAACGAATTTGAGTCGGATTCAAAGGTAGGAATATCCGGCCAATCACTCAGCAGTTGCCCTAAAAGACCTGTGACCGCAGGAGTGATAGGTGAGTACTGGTTCACCATTTCCACAACTTTCGATTTTGCTGCTTGGTCCTGCGGCCACCCTTTCGCCCCAGATAACGGGGGAAGGAGGATCCAAATAAGCAATGCAATCGATCCAGCCCCAACCAAGACACCGATTGAAGAGTCGATCCATCGAAAAGGGCGCGGAACTAACCCTCTTAGACCTCGCGCTACTCGCCAACCAACGCTGTGCCCAGCGAGGGCCGCCACAAGAACTGCAGCTGCAGCCACAGCGAGCCGTTGGTTTTTGCCCTCCACATTTAACGCGTCGATAGCAGTGCCAATCCACCTTGCTGCCGCTAGACCTCCCGCGGTAAAACCAACCCACGCGCCGAGGCGGCCAATGAACCCTCCCCGCCAACCGACAATTACAGCGACTACAAGAAGGCCACCAGTAACTGCGTCAAAGACCACGTTCCCTCATTCAGGCTTGGATCAGACGAGCATGTGTCAAGAAACCTGTATGGGCGACCATTCGATGGTCGGGGCGCACCGAATGGCCTTCTACATGCCACGTGCGATTCAGAACTTCGACGGTTTCGATCAACGCCCACGGGCCCTCAGCAAGCCGTTTTCGCAAGTTCTGAACTTGTATTATCGAAGGGTTGTACGCCACAAGAATGCCGCCCCGTCGTAAGGAGGTTTCTAAATGTGGAACAACCTGCCACGGTTCAGGGAGATCGAGGACCGCTCGATCAAAACCGACATCAATATGCTCTTCATAAGCGTCACAGAGCTTGACGTCATAACGCAGTAGTGCTTCTTCGCCGAGAAATCTAGCGACATTAGCTTTGGCGTTCTCAGCGAAGTCTTCTCGAATTTCATATCCGATGACATGCACACCAGCCCTTAACAGCGCTGTCGACAGGGCTCCTGAGCCGACACCAGACTCAAAGACTCTTTGGTTTGGAGAAATGTCAGCCAACACAAGGATCGGTCCCAGGTCTTTGGGGTAGATCACTTGAGCCCCTCTTGGCATCTTCAGAACATGATCGTTAAGCGTGGGACGCAATCCGATATAGCGAGCATTTGAAGCTGTCCGATATTCGCTTCCCTCGAGACTGCCAATAATTTGGTCATGAGTGACTACGCCCGCGTGTGAGTGGAACTCCCCACCTGCTTTTAGTTCAACTAGGTAGCGCCGCTGCCGATTGTCAATCAGCACGATCCGTTCACCGACCACCATTTTCGGCCCTTGATCAGCCATCACCGGTCACCGTTCTGTTTTCTCTGGAGGTGATCGATTCTTACCGACTGACCTGGCATGAGTTCGCTCTTATGTACTATCCGCGGTTTTCGTTTACTCAAGTGCCGGAGAGCACGCATGGTGGTGGCAACAATGGCGAAGGCCATCCATATCCCACTCCCTCGTCGGCCCCGCTGCCACGAACCTTTGATGAAACGACTCAGCCGCATACCGCTCATCTCAGCATTGATCTTCATCAGACTCTGACGATCTCCACAAAGGTAGATCGCTTACGGCCTAAACGGCGACCCAAGACAAAGGCCACCACCAGCATTCCGGAAATCAATACCGCCCCGGCGACAATGCTCGGCCGCTGAATTGGCGCAGGGCTTTCGTCCGATTCCCCAGTTAAGCGGCTGAAGCGTTCCTGTAAATCATCAGGGGTAATGCGTGAATCGGGCTCGCTACTGCGATCAGTCATTCCCGTGTCTCTTTCCATCACGTTTTAGTGCAAGGAGCGCTAAATAAATGAAGACTAGCGAAGCAATCAATCCAACGAGATATGGGATGAAGCTCAGATTGCCTTCGAATGCTCCGGTTGTTGTCTGCAGAACACGGACCACACCAAGCACCAAGAAAATCTCCGCTACTGCGAAGCAAATTGTGCTTGTTAACCCAAATCCTAGGTAGCGACCGAGTCCTCGAATTGGATCCAGTGTTTCTTGCTTCAAATAGGCGCGCAATATCGACACAAGACCATCCAAGTCTGCTTTCAATCCTGCGTTTTGGCTTGCCATAATGCCCGTCAGTTTCGGCTTCCTACTCTTCAGCATGCCAGACTCGCAGGCCGACCCCACTAAGACTTACGGCTTACCCCGTTCGGCCGCAAGAATTTCTTCCAGCCCTTGAAGCTGCTCTTCGATCAAGTCCAAACGTTCTTCGCTTCCAGGCGCTGTCAATACTCTTTGCCGGTCAAAAGGTCCAAAGGGCGTGAGGTCGGCAATTCGATAAGTTAGCTCATCGACTCCAACACCTACCGCCACAGCCTTTTCGTCAATTTGTTGCAACCGGTATCCCCCGCTTTCTGCAGCCCGGCTGAAAGCACAGAGGTGCCGCAGTACCTCTAGAGCACGATCCAAAGATGAACTACTGGAAGATTCAACAACGTCAGCAACTAGCGCCGTTGGGTAAGGATCATCTGGAGTCCACCGCTCAACATTGATCTTTGACGTTCCTAGAACTACTAAATTAGAGCGTCCGTCAGGGAATCGTTGATGTTGGATGATATCTGCCATGCAACCGACAGAGGCCCTCACTTCACCACCGCCTACTTCGTGACCCTTTTCAATCAACACAATTCCAAACTGTGTTTCATTCTGGAGGCAATAATTTGTCAATTCTTGGTAACGCTTTTCGAATACATGCAACGGGAGGACGCTTCCTGGGAATAGCACCGTACCTAGAGGAAACATCGGAACTTTCCTGGGAACATCAGGATCGGAATTCGTCAAAGGTCGAAGACTTTCTGGGCTACAACAACGGCAGTCTTAGTAGAAAGAACCCACTTATGATAGATAATCCTGGAACTAACTTGAGCCAAAGCGTTTCGCCTCGCATAATCTCGGTTCGTGGACATCATTACTGCACTTTTCCTCGAACACTTTGAAATGCGACAGGCTGAAGGAGGGTCGGCACGCCTGGATCTATCCGGGGTTCACTTCTCGCTGACTGCTCCGGCGGACTTCCCGACCACTATCCAACCACATCTAATGGTCTTACTTAGGTGCCCCGAAGACCACCAAGGGTTAGCGGCGCTAGAAGTAACCTTTGAAGCTGACGGAAAGCCCATGGACGTTCGCAATGTTCAACCGGTCACTGTTGAACCGGGCAAATTCGGTTACAACTTGGTTCAGGCAACTTTGGAAATATTCGAACCGGCGACAATTGAGGCCCATTGCCGGATAGATAACGGCCCAGTAACTAAAGTCCCACTTACCGTACTAGCCCCTTAAATACTTCCGGATGCCGTACGCCTCAAGCCTTTCAACTCATGACGATCCAGGTATTGCCGTAGCAGAGGCAATTGGGCACATTCTTGACAAACTCGGGCCATCACCGGATTTTGCAGTCGTTTTCATGTCCGGTCATTTCAGTAACCAAGTTGGTGACATCCACTCGGCAGTTCACGAGTTGTTGCGTCCGAATGTTTTGATTGGGTGCACCGCAGCCGCTGTTGTCTGCGGCAGTAAGGAGATCGAAGAACAAAGCGCCTTGACAATTTTCGGAGGCAACGTCGATGGAGAAGTATCAGCACTCCGACTTGAAGCTTTACCCAATTTACTCTCTGACACTACTCAACCGCAGATCGACACTGATGCCCACACAATGATCCTGTTGGCTGATCCCTTTTCATTCCCAGCAGAAGCAGCTGTAGCTAATTGCCGTTCGACGCATCCCCAAATCCAGCTTATTGGAGGCTTAACTTCTTCGGCGAACACATCCTCTGGTGATTGCCTGTTTCTTGACGGCGAAATTTTTAAGGATGGTGCTGTAGCGCTTCTCGTCACCGGGCCCGTTGTCGTTGAACCCTTAGTTTCTCAGGGCTGTCGACCGATAGGCACTCCTCTTATCGTCACACGTGCCAAGGAGAACATGGTTTACGAATTAGGGGGCCAACCAGCTTTGCAGCGGCTCGAGTCCTTGATCGAAACTATGCCCGACGAAGAAAGGGCGTTAGTCAATCATGGCCTTCATATTGGCCGCGTGATCGATGAGCACAAACTCGACTTCACTCGCGGGGACTTTCTTATTCGCGCCGTAATAGGGGCTGACCGAGAAAGCGGTGCCGTCGCGATCGGCGACCTAGCTCCCGTGGGAAGTACGGTCCAATTTCAAGTACGGGATGCTTCCTCGGCAGCCGAGGACCTTGGCCAACTCGCTTCTCAAGTAGCTATGGCTGATGGGGCTCTGTTGTTTACCTGTAATGGCCGTGGAACAAATCTCTTTGAGACAGCAAATCATGACGCTTCCAAAGTCGCCGCGCGAATAACAGGCGAGGCTGTCGCTGGGATGTTTTGTGCTGGCGAGATCGGGCCCGTTTCCGAGCGATCCTTCCTACATGGCTTCACCGCATCGGCAGCAATTTTCCGTGACTGAAGCTCCCCAGAATCGCCTGAGCAGCCGACTAGGATCGCCATCTGGGAGGTTCCGTGACTAGCGATCTTGAGACTCGACAGATCAATACGATTCGCGCACTTGCACTTGACGCAGTCAAGCGCGCCAACAGCGGCCACACAGGGACAGCAATGGCGCTAGCTCCACTGGCCCATGTGTTGTTCACCAAGGTGATGAAGTACGACGCTACTGACCCCACTTGGCAAGACCGCGATCGGTTTATCCTCTCCGCGGGTCATGCCTCGATGCTGCTGTACTCGATGCTTTACTTAACTGGGCACGGAATTGAACTTCAGGACATCAAAGATTTCCGCCAAATGGGGTCCCTGACCCCTGGGCACCCGGAGGTTGGAGTGACTCCAGGTGTTGAGGTCACCACAGGCCCACTCGGTCAAGGTATTGCCAATGCAGTCGGGATGGCACTGGCCGAGCGACATCTCCAGGAACGCCTCGGGTCAGAGATCGTCAACCATAGGATCTGGGCAATCTGCGGCGACGGCGACCTAATGGAAGGCTTAAGCCATGAGGCTGCCAGCCTCGCTGGACACCAGCAGCTCGGAAATTTGGTCGTAATCTACGACGACAACAGAATCACCATCGATGGAGCAACCGATTTAACGCTCTCCGATGATGCTCAACGACGCTTCGAATCCTACGGTTGGGACGTACGTAACCTAGGTGAAACCTCAGAAGATATAGATCTCCTAGAAAAGTCTCTCTTGCAGGCAGGCGAACAAAATCTTAAGCCAACTCTATTGATTCTCCGCAGCCACATCGGATTCCCGGCCCCGACCGCGATTGATACCCCTGGTGCCCACGGAGCGATCACCGACGACGTTGAGATTGCTGGGGCGAAACAGGCGATGGGCATTGACCCCGAATTGACGTTTCAGGTCGACGAGGACGTTCTGGCCGCTTACCGAGAAGCAGGGCTTCGCGGAGCCAAATCGCGTGAAGAGTGGCTAGCGCGGGTAGGTACCAGTGACCTGGATGACACTTGGATTGACACATTGTTAACAGGCACTCCTGTAGCCAACTGGGTTGATGAGTTACCGAAATACGAACCCGGTGTGTCTTTGGCCACTCGCAATGCCAATAACCAGGTCATCGATGCTCTCATTGACGTTGTTCCCTCTCTAGTTTCAGGTTCAGCTGATCTCACAGGAAATACTGGCACGAACATTGCCACTGACCCTATGACGCCCACCAACCCAGGCGGCCGCAAGCTTTACTACGGCGTAAGAGAACACGGAATGGGCAGCATTGCTAATGGTATGGCGCTGCATGGGGGGGTAATTCCCGTAGTCGGCACTTTTTTGGTCTTTGCTGACTACATGCGGCCGTCCGTCCGAATGGCCGCTTTGAGCTCCGCAAAGGTAATTTTTGTGTGGAGTCACGACTCTATAGGTGTTGGAGAAGATGGACCCACACATCAACCAGTTGAACAGATTGCCTCGTTGCGTGCTATTCCGGATTTGCCTGTCATGCGACCCGCCGATGGAAACGAAGTAAGCCAGGCGTGGGAGGTTGCATTAAAACGAAACGGGCCAACTGCAATAATTTTGACGCGCCAAAATGTTCCTGTGTTGGAAGGTACGGCTAAGCCCGGCCAGGTTGAGTGCGGCGCTTATGTCCTGATCGACGCTCCGGACCCGGCTGTGATTCTTGCAGGAACAGGTTCCGAAGTGCAGTTATGCGTCGAGGCCGCTGGTTCGCTAGCAGAAGATGGTATTGCTTCTCGTGTGGTGTCTATGCCTTCTTGGGAACTCTTTCAGGAACAAGGGGAGTCATACCAAGAACAAGTCCTGCCGTCACAGGTTCCAGTTGTTGGAGTTGAGGCAGGAGTTTCCTTCGGCTGGGACCGATGGGCAGACCTGACGGTGACTATGGACGAATTTGGGTCTAGCGCCCCAGGTGATCAGGTAATGAAGCAGTTTGGTTTCACGGCCTCAACAGTTGAGGCGACGGCACGGTCATTACTTTCATGAATAACGATCGGAGACATCAGTGAGTCAACCAACTACAACAGATCACCGGCTCCTGGATTTACATCTACAAGGACAGCAAAGCCCTTGGCTTGACAACCTGCGTCGCGGGTGGATCACGTCAGGGGAACTCGACGAATGGGTCAAGGCTGGAATTAGAGGACTTACTTCCAATCCAGCAATTTTTCAAAAAGCTATTGAAGGGAGCGAGGATTACGATCCCCAGTTCAGACAACTCATCAAGGATGGGACCGCAGTCAAGCAGGCCTATTGGGATTTAGTGACGAGCGATATTCGTGGTGCACTCAAAGCTCTAGCTCCAGTCTACGAATCCTCAAATGGAGTCGACGGCTTTGTCTCTGTTGAAGTCGACCCTGCCCTTGCCAGAGACACAGACCGAACGACCACTGACGCGAGGTCGCTACATGAACTCATCAATGCCCCAAACTTAATGGTGAAAATTCCTGGAACATCCGAAGGGCTGCCATCAATAAGAACGATGATCGGCGAAGGCAGATCGATCAATGTCACTTTGATTTTTTCCGTTAACCGCTACATCGAAGTCATGGAGTCGTACATCGCTGGTTTGGAGGATGCTGTCGCATCGGGAAAGCACGACCTGTCAGACATTGCCAGTGTTGCCTCATTTTTTATTTCTCGGACAGACACTGAAGTTGACCGGCGGTTGGAGGACCTTGGAACCCCCCAAGCTCTAGAGCTCCGAGGTAAGACTGCTGTGGCCCAGGCACAGGTCGCCTATCAACACTTTATTGCAACTTTCTCGGGTCCTCGTTGGGATGCCTTAGCTTCCAAGGGAGCCCAAGTGCAGCGACCACTATGGGCTTCAACCAGCACCAAAAATCCAAACTATTCCGACACGTTGTACGTCGACGAGCTGATCGGCCCTAACACCGTCAACACGATGCCGGACAACACTATTGAGGCATTTATCAGCCACGGTTCAGTTAGTCGAACCATCGACGCCAACCCACCATCTGCCCAGTCATTGCTCGACTCAGTTGCTGAGATCGGAATCGATTTGGAAAATGTAGCTCAGGTCCTTGAGGAGGAAGGGGTCGCATCGTTCGTTAAAAGCTTCGATGAATTGATCACAAGCCTCACCGCGAAGGCTGACTCTTTGTTGTAGCTGCAAGTCGGTTGCAAATAGAAACCGACTCCTCTATCTTCTGCGATATGCAGAAGCTCTCGGGACCATCTAACGAGTGTTCGATCCAACAGACACTCGATGTAATAGGCGACCGGTGGATGCTGCTAATTCTGCGAAACCTTTTTCGGGGAGCACGTCGCTTTGGTCAACTTGAGGATGATTTGGGTATAGCCAAGAACCTCCTTGCTTCGCGATTAGCCAAGCTCGTGGACGCCAAAATTATCGAACGAGTCCCGTATCAGGAACGACCGGTGCGCCACGAATATCTTTTGACCCAGAAGGGGCGAGACCTTTCACCGAGTCTTGTAGCGATGATGCGGTGGGGTGATAGGTGGTGCAACGAGGGAGCAGCACCAACCCTTCTGGTTCACTCCGAGTGTGGAACGCCCCTAGACCAAGTAACACATTGTCCGAGTTGCGATGACGCTCTTGACCCCGGACAAATACGTAGTCGACCCGGCCCAGGCTCACTGGAGGAAATCCGATGATGGTCGACCGCAACGAAGTAGCACAACAAATAAACCAATTCGCACGACTCCCTTTAAAAGAGCTGCTTTTGCGCGCTGCTTCGATCAGAGACGCAACTCACGGAACTCGCATCACCTATAGCCCCAAGGTCTTTATCCCCTTGACCATGCTTTGCCGAGACAAGTGTGCCTATTGCACCTTTGCTCAACCTCCTGCGCGGCTAGACCACCCCTACCTAGAACCCGCTGAGGTTCTTGAGATAGCACGCCATGGCGCATTGCAGGGCTGCCATGAAGCCCTCTTCACTCTCGGTGAACGTCCCGAACTTCGGTATCCAGTCGCAAAAGAGTGGCTGGCTGACAACAACTACGAGAGCACCATCCATTATTTGGTTGAAATGTGTCGGTTAGTACGCGACGAAACCGGCCTTCTCCCCCACGCCAACCCCGGTGCCCTTTTCGCCGATGAGCTCGCCGCCTTGAGAGAAGTCAGTCCCAGCCAAGGCATGATGCTTGAAAGTCTTAACGAAGACCTCTTGTGCCACCGAGGCTGCCCAGATAAAGAACCTGCTCGACGGTTAGCAACCCTCGAAGCTGCCGGCAATCTGCAAATCCCATACACAACCGGTTTGTTGATCGGTATTGGTGAATCACTGGAAGACCGCATCGAAGCGCTTCTTGCCATCAGCCGAAGTCACGAAATACACGGACATGTTCAGGAAGTCATTATCCAAAATTTTCTTCCGAAACTGGGAACAGCGATGCATCAAAGTCCGCCGTGCCCACCGGACGAATATCTTCAAGCAATCGCTCTCGCCCGAATTCTGCTGCCACCCGAAATTCACCTACAGGCTCCGCCAAACCTTTCCGACGACTTCTGTGGCTTACTTGACGCTGGGATTGATGACTGGGGTGGCGTCTCACCTGTGACGGCCGACTTTGTAAACCCAGAAAGACCATGGCCTGACCTTGATCGATTAAGGACAGTTACCGAAGCACGACGTTTCACTCTTGCCCCTCGTTTAACTATTCATCCAAGCTATGCATTGAACCCTAAGAAGTGGCTAGATGAAAGCAACCGGTTTGCGGTGTTGGATCGAAGTGATGCCGAAGGTCTCGGGCGCGACGACCCAGGCGCCCAAATGCCCGAACGGACGATGGAAAATCGAGACGCTGGTTCAGGTGCAGACGTCCTGGTAGCCGACGAAAACAGCACCCAGTGGTATTCAGGTGGAGCAGCTCACCCACCTCGCAAAATCGTACCTGCGAAGGCCTACGCCAATGGAGCGGTCAAAGAAGTTCTGGACGGTGTTCTCAATGGTGAAGAGGTTGATACCGAACAAATCATTGCCCTCTTCAACGCCAGAGGCCCAGAGGTTGTAGCTGTTGCTGAAGTTGCTGACCAACTCCGCCGAGACACTATTGGTGACAGAATCACTTGGGTCCACAACCGGAATATCAACTACACCAACGTCTGCACCTTCAAATGTCGATTCTGTGGCTTCTCTAAAGGGCCACTCTCTTTGAACCTCCGAGGCACCCCATACATGCTCACGCTTGGGGATATACAAGAACGAGTCATCGAAGCTGCCCAACTTGGAGCGACGGAGGTGACTCTCCAAGGAGGAATACATCCAAGCTTCGACGGCGACTACTACATCGACGTCTGTAAGGCCATTCAGGATGTCGTCCCAGACATGCACCTTCACGGCTTCACAGCCCTCGAGGTGATCGAAGGTGCCAAGCGCCTAGGAGAATCCTTGGTCGAGTACCTGTCCCGCCTTAAGGCAGCTGGTCTCAAGTCCCTTCCTGGCACGGCCGCAGAGGTCTTGGATGAAGAAGTACGCCAAATTCTATGTCCCGACAAGATTTCGACTGACGAATGGCTGGAATGCCACGAGGCAGCTCATGCAGTGGGGCTTCATTCAAATATCACCATCATGTTTGGATCTATAGAAGAGCCCCGCCATTGGGCGAGTCACATCGTCAAAACACGGGCGCTACAAAAAAGGACCGGTGGTTTTACCGAGTGGATTCCTCTTCCTTTCGTCCATATGGCAAGTCCCATCTATCTCCAGAAGCAAGCACGACGTGGTCCGACCTTTAGGGAAACGCTTCTAATGCACAGCGTAGGAAGAATTGCGTACCACGGCTTGATCGACAATGTTCAAGTTTCCTGGGTCAAGATTGGCGTTGAAGGCGCTCAACAAATCTTGAATGCAGGTGCCAATGATTTGGGTGGCACTCTTATGGATGAGAACATCAGCAGGGCGGCTGGTGCCCAACACGGCCAAGGGCTAGCTGAAGAAGACTTCCGAAATCTTGTTCAACCGATCGGCCGCACAATCCGCCAGCGGACTACGTCATATGCCGAAGCGGACGGCCGGCCAGCCGTCATTAGAACCGCAACAATCGGGGCAGACAATCCGACCGATAGAAAGCTGATCCCGGTTTCCGCACTTGGTGATCAGATCTGATACCTCCCTTTGCTGGCAGCACCCACCAGCAAGGCTTTGCCCTAAAGAGTCGTCGATTCAGGTGATTGACCAACAATAGCGGCCGCCTTGTCCACGGCTCTTCGGGCCCTGGAGAGACGTTTTTCAACTTCTGGTCGTTTCGCGTTTTCCCCGTCCTCATCGATAGCAGCATGCAAAGCTGCCATTCCAAGGTCGGCAAGCTCCTCCGAGATTGACATCAATCGGGTACGAATGTCTTCAAGATCATCATTCACGTCAATTTTCTTTCATCAAAATGGAGTCAACTATCTCTAAGGGATGTCTGATCTCGACACCGGCCGCCCGTAAGTGCAGAAGACACCCTGGGTTTGCGCTCGCGACTTCAGGCGCCCCAGCACGACTTATTGATGCGATCTTTCTTTCGCGGACTTGAGATGCAGTATCGCTATGGAAGGCCGAATATGCGCCTCCAGCTCCGCAGCACAAGCCCTCATCATCTAAAGCCACTGTTTGCACATAGCGACCTAAGACTTGGTAAACCGCCTGGTGCGATTTCTGAACGTGCCGTAAGTGGCACGGGTCCTGTATGGCCACCCGACCACTCATCGCTTCTACTTGAGGCAATTCGTCAAGCCGTTCAGCTAACCATTCGTGGACATCGAAGACTCGATTCGCGAAATTCTCTGCTCGCTCAGTCCCCAATAAATGACCGTAATCCTTTAGCTGCGCACCACAACCAGCGGAATCGACAAGAATTGGTGACTCGCCTGGGAAAGCAGTCATCGTTCTTTCTGCTAGGCGACGTGCGTCCTCTCCGAGGCCGGCATGAACATGCAACGCCCCGCAGCACGCAGCAGCTTTATCCGGGAATTGCACACCTACCCCAGTTGCTTCAACCACCCGCTGAACCGCTCGATGAGTCTCTCGCATCCAAGCATCCATGATGCAGCCCGTAAATAGCCAAACATCGGTCCCGCTTGCTACCAGCCGACGTTGAATGATTGGTATACGAGGTAACCCAAGTTTTTTCGGTACCGCTTTAAATCTCTGAAGCAGAGACAAAACTCTAGACGCCACTGCCAGGAAACTCGGCCAGCCCAAGGTTCGATACCCCAGCCGTCGCCACCAGGGTTGATATGAAGTTTGAGTAGCTAATGCCTCTCTTGTTGCCTCCATCATCGACCCAAATTCCACGCCTGCGGGACATGCTGTCTCGCAACCACGACATTGAATGCATGCATCCATGAAGCCCACAAATTCATCATCGATGAAACCGGTACTTTCTGCATACTTCATTAAGGCGATACGCCCGCGCGGAGAGGCAGCTTCTTCTTGGGTGACCCGATATGTCGGACAGTGAGGGAGACACAAGCCACATGACACACATGACGCTAAGTCATGATGTGGAATACCAAGTTCGAATTCAGTCCTTTTCACAAGACCACCACCTCTCGACCCGGGTTCAACCTTCCATTGGGGTCCAGTCTGTTTTCGAGTTCGCGCATTAGCGAGCCGTTAGCTTCAGACACTGGTCTAACTGGTGTCGGCTCTTCGGTATGCGTAACTCCAATGCCTATTTCAGCGATCCAACTCGAGTCGTCAATCGATAATTTCTTTAGGTCTTTGGGCTCAATAGAACTGCGACCTCCGGTCGGTAAAGGTGGCGGCCCCTCGGTTTCTTCGAGATCAAGCAATGTGGCCTCGGCTGCAACGTCGGATGAAACTCCCTCTAGACACACCCACACCTGTTTCCCGTTCCAGAGAATTGATGAGGGGCGATACAAAATTGAATAAAGCTCGAAAGGGTCCATGGTACCAGTAAGCCATCGAGTGGTCTCGGGTACAGGAAGGCACCGAAGGGTGACTTCGGCTAAACAGCCCAGTTTGCCTAGGGAACCCACAAGTAGTCGACACAGGTCATAGCCAGAAACATTCTTTACTGTGGGGCCGCCTGACGTCACAATTTTACCTTGGTGGTCTACGTGCCGAATTTGAAGCACTAGGTCTCGTATATGACCATATCTGAGGCGCCGGAAGCCGCTCTGGCCTACCGAGAGCACGCCCCCTACTGTCGCAGATGGCGCCATATCAAATGGGACCATCTGGCCATGCAACGCCAGCTGTTCCGATAAGTCGGACAAGGTGGTTCCAGCTCCACAGCGGACTGTCATTTCCTCGGGTTGATGAGACCAAACGCCAGTAGGTGCGCTTACTTCTCGAGCTGAACGATCTGGTGCGCCGCCTACCTGCCACTGGGTCCGGCCACCGACGATCGTCACGGGGTCGCGAGGCCCAACCTCAGCCGCAAATTGATGTACCTCCTTTGGAACAGCACCTAGAGGACTCATACCCATGCCCCCTCAGGAACATGCTGACCAAACGAATCACTACACCGGGATCCAGACGGTAGAACTTTTAGTGGATTAGCAAAACCTTCTGGATCAAACACCTCACGCACCATGTCCTGTGTCGCCATATCGTGTGCAGTGAACAACATGCCCATATAGTCACGTTTCTCGAGACCAATTCCGTGCTCCCCGCTGAGCACTCCCCCCGCTTCGATGGAGGCAGTGACAATTGCGCGGCCAGCGGCGTGAACGCGTTCGAGCACTCCCTTCTCATCGCTGTCATAGGCCAAAATTGGATGTAAGTTTCCATCGCCAGCGTGGAACACATTGACAGCGATGAGGTCATACGCGTCGGCGATCTTGTATACCTTCTCCAATACCTCCACTAGCTTTCCACGCGGCACAACAGTGTCGTGGAGGTAATAGTCAGGTTTGATTCGCGCCACGGCTCCGAATGCATTTTTTCGGCCCTTCCACAACAGCTCTCGTTCTTCATCGTCAGCCGCTATTCGGATATTTCCGACCTCATGACGCTCTGCCACTGATCGGACCACTTCAACCCCGTGCTCAACTCCGCCTGGCAATCCATCTAGCTCGACCAGTAACACAGCATCGGCTTCTGTTGGGTAACCGGCATTGACGAATGCTTCAACGATTTCTATAGCTCGTTTATCCATCATTTCCAGAGCTGCAGGTATCAGGCCCGCCGCAATGATCGCAGAAACAGTTGCAGCTCCATCACGAACATCAGCGAAGTCCAAGAGGAGAGTTCGGATAGCTGGTGGATTAGGTGTTAGGCGAACCGCAATTTTCGTAGCGATACCCATTGTTCCTTCTGAGCCAATGAAAAGACCGCGCAGGTCATAACCGGGTGGATCCGCAGATAGGTCACCGAGGACTGTGACAGTTCCATCCGGTAGGACCACTTCGATGGCTGCTACGTGTGCGCTGGTCACGCCATAAGCAAGGCAGTGAGGTCCACCACTGTTGTTAGCGACATTCCCTCCAATCGAACAAACCTGTTGACTCGAAGGGTCCGGGGCGAAATGAAATCCCAAAGGAGTCAACTCTTTTGTTAAATCTAAATTCAGAACTCCCGGCTCCACCCAAGCGATGCGATTCTCAAGATCCACTTCAAGGATCTTGTTCATTTTGGCTGTAGCAATGATCACCGGGTCACCAACAGGCACAGCCCCACCCGCGAGACCAGTTCCAGACCCTCTCGCCAAAAATGGGCGGTCGTGCTGTCGACAGACAGCAACAATTTGGCGGACCTCTTCTGTGTCGACCGGTAGGCAAACAATTGATGGTCTGCCTTCCAGGACAGACCCGTCCCTGCCGTAGAGACCCAACTCAAAATCTCCGGCTCGAGCACGGTCCCCCAACAAGAAACGCAAGGCGCCGAATAACTTGGAATCAGGAGACATCTGCACGATGACGAACGTACCGTAGGATGGGGGTGTGACGAAGCCGTTAACGTCATCTATTCCTGACCGTGAATGGTTATCTTTCGAAGATCCGAACGAACACCGGACTTGGCTCTTCGACGTAACCTTTCTCGCAAGTGCTTGGACGTGCATCTATGGAGCAGGTTGTCCAGGGGTTGCGCCGGAACCAGCACCAGAAAAAGAACTTGGGTGTTGCACTCATGGGGCATACATATCGGATGCTCGAGACCTTGAAAATGTCGAGGAGCAAACAGGGCACCTCACTGCGGAACTCTGGCAACACAAAGACATCGCCTCAAAGCTTGATGGAGCCTTATGGCAAGACGCTGATGGTTGGTGGCGCACGCAAGTTGTCGATGGTGCTTGCATCTTCCAGAATCGGCCCGACCATGCTGGTGGCGCAGGTTGCGCATTTCATCATCTGGCCCTCGAAACCGGTGCGAAACCGATGGACACGAAACCGGAAATCTGCTGGCAGGCACCGATCCGTCGAGAGGACCACGAAACGGTGACGGGGCACATATACACGATGGTGCGTGAATGGGAGCGTCGTGATTGGGGTGGAGAAGAAACCGATATCTGGTGGTGGTGCACCTCCGACTCCCAAGCACACGTTGGCACGACGTCTGTGTATGAACAGATGGAAGGCGAGCTAACGGCCATTTGTGGCGACGCTATCTATGGCTGGCTCCGATCAGAGCTCGATCGCCGGCGATCAGCTTCCGTTGTGCTCCCGCACCCAACAGTGCGACGTACTTAAGTTCAGAGCGTTAACCCTTTTCGTCTTCGGTGTCGTCGAGATCAGCATATTTGTCAGCGAGATCCGAATAATCGTCATATTTGTCGGCTAAGTCACCATATTGATCATCGGGCGCGTCTTCTTCTTCTTTCGTGAACAAATCAGGTTCATCGAAATCAAAATCTTCGACTGAGAATGCAGCAGCATTCTCTCTCTGAAATTTACGCGCCTCTTCGTATCGGCGATGACGACCCTTCTTCACGGATGGCTCCTCGTCTCCAAACCGCCTACTTGGAACTCCTTGCTGACCACATAGTGGAACAGCGCACAGGAATCATCTCTTTTCTAGCAGATAATTGGTCAAAAAATTGGGTCGTTACCATTCGAAATTTTCTTTATTTTGTTCGATTAAGGTAGGACGCTGCTCAAGGACCAGACCGCCCTTATTATCAAAGGCCAAAGAGGCGCGGCCCTCGACTAGATCACGAATCCTTGTCCCAACAAGCTCAGACCGCCAACCGGCACCGAGACGCGGATTTTCTGCGCCGCGCAGAAGGTCGTTGATATCTGATCTAGTGGCTAGCAGCGCTGGGTCAAGTGCTTCATCCTTTGCAACCTGCGAGATCCAGGCTGAAACTAGTGTCACCGCTGCTCTCATTTCGTTGCCTAATTGCGGTCCTTCGTCGATATCTAAGGTAGCGACCTCGTCGGATGTCATTCGCTTTCCTTCGGACACCAATCCTAAGATTTCTTGTCCTGCGTGCTCTTTCAAGGTTCGTCCATCAAGACCACGGATGGACTTAAGTTCATTGAGAGTTGTCGGCGCGCGTTGCGCTATTCCAACTAAAGCTAGGTCGGACAGCAAGAAACGAATAGGGACATCTTTTCGTTGAGCTGTGACCTCCCTCCATTCAGCTAAAACCGATGCGACACAGCGTGACTTGCCACGCAAATGACGTGCCTCTTTGATTCGCGTCCACGCGAGCTCAGGAGAAACATTAGGCTTGCTCCGGCTTTGCAATAGTTGACATTCGGTCAGAGCCCAGTCCAAGCGGCCACTCTCTTCGAGGTCAGCTGTTAGTCGGTCATGGACCTCGAAGAGGTACCTCACATCATTTGCGGCGTATTCACTTTGATTCTTTCGAAGCGGACGTTCAAACCAATCGGTCAAACGGTCACCTTTGGGTAATCGCAACCCAACGTATCTCTCTACTAACGCTGAAAGGGACGGCGTGCTCATCCCTGTAAACCCAGCTGCCACCTGAGTGTCGAACAAGTGTCGGGGTCCTCGCCCACATGCACGCTCGAGCACCTCGATATCTTGCGAAGCTGCATGCATAACGAAAACCACGTCACTGTCTAAGACTTCAGCAAAGGGGGACAAGTTGATTTCTAGAGGATCAACCAAAAATGTTTCATTGGAGACTCTTAACTGGACTAGTGCCACTTTGGGCCAATAGGTGCGTTCGCGGTGGAATTCGGTGTCAAGGGCGATGCGTTTGGCTCCGAGGGCCTTACTAATTAGCTTCTCGAACTCTTGTTGACTTTGCACCCAGGAGTACGCCGTTTCTTCTTTTTTTTCAGAAGCGACGTCTCGTGACCCGGTGGTTGCTGCTAAGCGGCGCCGACGGGTCACCTAGTGCCACAGTCAACATTACGTTCGGACTCAAGCCACGCGAGGATGCCTCCGGTGACATTGAATGCATCCACGCCTTGGGTACGGAGATAGTCACAGGCTTCGGCACTCCTCACTCCGCTTCGGCACATAACATAAACGGGACCCTGGGTGGGAATTTCATCAACCCGAGTAACCACTTCACCTAATGGGATGAGGCGACTGCCTATTACACGGCCTTGCTCCCATTCGGCCTGCTCTCTGACATCTACTACCACCGCTCCGAGAGCGATCTGTTTAGCTAATTCATCAACTGAGATTTCAGGAACGCCCATACGTCTACCTCCCGTTGAGAGGATAC
>PVBE011921386.1_pt1 | contig 26714 bp, 21 predicted proteins | sample 1631181 | NCBI WGS metagenome assembly PVBE01 (sample SAMN08397723, study PRJNA350692) | Marine metagenome, whole genome shotgun sequencing project. | isolation source: water | place: Pacific Ocean | collected 2012-04
GCTTCAACTACGCCCAGCAGGCAGCGGACGCTGGTGTCGGTCCGCAGGACATGATGTTCCATGCCAACCAATCTGGGCTTGAGAGTAAGGCTTTTTGGGAAAACGTGCCTGATGGCAACTTGGCGTTTATGGCGCGTATCGGTGTGCCAGAGACCATGTACAACGAAAGTGCACTGAAAATGGCCAACGATTACAAGGCACAAACCGGCAAAACCGGTGTGGAAAGCTATGCTCTGGAAGCTTATGACTCCATCGGCGTAATCGCGCAGGCTATCAACGAAGCCGGTTCTACCGGTGGCGACGCTATTGTTGACGCGCTTGAGAATATCAGCCATGAAGGCACTCTGGGTCGCATCTACTTCCCCTATGGTACGAAGAAAGATCCTTCGGCAGACGGCAAGGGCGACGAGTGGTGGCACCAATGGCCGGACCCGGCCATCACGATGGTGCAGTATCAGAAAGAGGGTGAGCCCTCTAACACCATGACGATCGTCTATCCAGACGTGTACAAAACCGGTGATCCGATCTACGTCGGTAACTGATTACCAACTCTGAGCGGTAACAACAGCGGGGCGGGCCTATTGTCCGCCCCGCTGGTTTTTTTGCGAGCCCGGTGGTAGGGCTGGCGCCGCCTCAGTTGACAGCGACTTAAGCAATGCAGTATTCAAGTATTTTCTGGTGGACCGTTCTCTGGTTGATCTTCTGGGGCGTGACCGGCGGTGTCGGCACCCGTCGGATTTACCTGCACAAGGATCTAGATACCTCTAGCGCCACACTAGGCGGTTCAGTGATCGGTGCGGCGTTTGGCCCGCTTGGCCTGGTGCCGTTGTGGTGGAAGAGCCCTGAAATAACTCGGGCGATGATTACACTATCGTCACTGGTCGTGATCGGCATTATTGCTGTGGCCTTTGCCAATGCGGACCCGGAGAATAACTGTGTCTCCAACGGCTCGTTTGTCGCCTCGCAGATCACCAACGGACTCATTATCGGCATTATCTATGGCCTGATGGCGTTGGGGCTGACGCTGATCTTTTCGATTCTAGGCATCGTGAGTTTTGCCCACGGCACCTTCTATATGATCGGCGGGATGCTGGTCTACCACATCGTGGTGGTCTGGTTTCCAGGCGCCCACCCGTTGTTCGGTGTGCTGGGTGCCTGTGCCCTTACATTTGCTTTGGGTGCAACATTCGAGCGACTTTTTTTGACACCTATGTACGATAATCGGATGGAGCGGCCGATCGAATACGGTATCCTGGTGACTTTTGGCCTCTCGTTCACGCTGACCTATCTGGTGGCCGCTCTTGCAGGGTTTAATCCTGTCAAAGTGAAGCGGTTTTTTGATTTTCCGCGCATCCGCTTGCCCGATAGTTCCGATCCCTGGTTGATTAAGACCAGCCGGGGCAATATGGAACTGTTCGACACCGTATCTATCTCAAACCCACGGTTTGTGGCAGCCGTGTTGTCGATAATGGTGTTGTTGTCACTGCTTTATTTCCTGCACCGCACCTGGACTGGTAAGGGGTTGCGTGCGGTCAGCCAGGATCGCGAGGCCGCGGCGATCGCCGGAATCAACCCCAACCGGATGAATATGCTGGCTTTTGCTCTTGGCTGCATGGTTGCCTCGCTTTCGGGTGCCGTATTGGTCCAGGCTTTTTCGTGGCTGCCGATTGTTGGGCAGATTCCCGAGATGCGCTCGTTCGTCATCGTAGTGCTCGGCGGGCTGGGCTCGCTACCGGGGGCTTTTGTCGGGGGCATCCTCGTAGGGTTGGTGGAGGCGGCGGGGACCGGTTGTGTGCCAAATGCACAGAAAGCCTCCAGTTATATCCCGGCTTACGGCATGATTATTCTGGTTCTGATGTTGTTATTGCGGCCGATGGGTCTTTTTGGCCGTAAATTCGCGAGCGGGGCGCACGGCAAGTTTTGAGCAAACGACACGTTCCCCACGCAATGGGAGCCGCCCTCGTGGCGTTCTTTTTTGCCTTTCCCTTTGTCTATACCGCTGGTAACTACGACTACATCATGCATATCTGCATCGTTGGCTTTTTCTACGCCATTCTGGCGTCGAGTTGGTCGATGCTGGCAGGGTATGCCGGTCAATTCTCCTTTGGTCACATGGCTTTCATGGGGCTGGGCGCCTACACCGCTGCGCTTTTTTGTCACTATTTTTTCATCTCGCCAGAGCCTACGGGTATCTGCACCGAGTTCGCCATTGGCGGTAATTACCTCATTATCAAGAACCCAATCGGGGTGACCTCCACCACGCTGACCCAGGATTGCCTGGCGCAGGCGATGGAAAAATGGGACGGTGCCGTCACGGTTTCCCGGATGCCAGTCTGGCTTGGGGTGATTCTCGGTACGCTGGTTGGTGGTATCTTCGGACTGCTTATTGGCTTGCTGGTGTTGCGCCTGCGAGCGGCTTACCTGGCACTTTTCACCCTGGGTTTCTCCGAGATCCTTCGTGCCACGATCAGTGCCGAAATTCAGATTACCCGGGGTCAGGCTGGAATCGAACTGCCCAGTCTTTTTGAAAACGGCATCACGATTGCCGGCCATTTCTTTGCTAAAACAGACAAGATTCCGCCTTATTTCGTCATGTTCTTTTTACTGCTGGGGTGTCTTGCCATTCTTTACTGGTTGTCGCGCTCACGTTTCGGTCTTTTTGTGCGGGCCTTGCGCGAAGATCAGGATGCAGCCGCCGCGCTTGGCGTTAACACCACCCGTTACAAGATCCTGGTTTTTGTCATTACCTCAATGATGGCAGCGAGCGCGGGGGCGGTGCAGGCACATTATGTCACTATCATTACGCCAAACAATCTCATGATTTTGCAGATGAGTCTGGTGGTGGCGATGGCAGTTATTGCGGGGGTAGAGAACTTTGTTGCCGCTGCAATCGGTGCCATCCTGATTGAATTTACGCTGGAGATGCTCCGCACCAGCTTTAACATTGGCGGTGTTGAGATCGACATGACACTTTGGCGGTTGGTGTTCTTTGGTGCGGTGTTGATGCTGACGTTGCGTTTTGCCCGCAATGGTCTGTTGGTGCCAGTAATTAACTACTTCAGCCGCGGTCACGTGGCGGCTGAAACGATGGCTCGACGAAAGGAAAGTGAGCCCAGCTCTGGTGCGATCGCTGCATCCAGCGGGCAGGAAGCATCGTCATGATCGAGCTTGCAGTCTCCCGGTTGAACAAGCGATTCGGCGGTAATCACGTCCTCAAGGATGTCTCCTTTGAGATCAAAGGTGCCGAAATGATCGGCCTGATCGGCCCCAACGGTGCGGGTAAGACTACACTGACCAATGTGCTGGATGGGGCGGTCAAGCCTAACAGCGGCACCGTTTACCTGAACGGCAAGCGCATTGACCAGTTGCCGCCGTTTGAGATTGCCAAGACGGGATTGGGCCGCACTTTTCAGGTGACCCGATCGTTTCGACGGATGACGGTACTGGAAAACCTCTATGTGCCGGCACTGGCGCTGGGAAAGAGTCACACCGGAAATGAAGTTAAGGAGCAGGCACTGGAAGTGCTCGAGTTTCTCACGATGCCGCACCTGCGAAATGAATACGCCCGGGCACTCTCTGGTGGCCAGCAAAAACTGCTGGAACTGGGGCGCCTGCTGATGCTGGATCCGGATATTATTATTCTCGATGAACCTTTTGCAGGCGTGCATCCCAAATTGATGGAGGTGATCTACGAGTATATCCGCCGGGTGAATGAGCGGGGTAAAGCGATGATCATCATCAGTCACCAGATGGATTCGATCTTTGCACTATGCGAACGATTGCTGGTACTCAACTATGGCGATCTGATCGCGGACGATACTCCCGACAACGTCAAGAACGACTCGGTGGTCATTGAGGCCTATCTGGGCACGACGGAAGATCGCTCGGGCACTGGCCAGGGTGATGAAACAGAGCAATCACAATGAGTGATTCTGACGACGACGTCGTTCTCGAACTGCGCGATCTGTATGTGGGTTACTACAAGGATTTGAATATCCTGCAGGACCTTAACATCAAGGCGCGAAAGGGCCAGATCACCGCAATTCTTGGCGCCAACGGGGTGGGCAAATCAACCGCGCTCAAGGCCGTGTTCGGGTTCCTTCGTCCAAACGACGGACAGGTATTGCTGGAGGGCGAGGACATCATCGATGTACCCACTTACCAGAGAATCCTGAAGGGCCTGGCCTACATTCCTCAGCAGCCGGGTATTTTCAAGGACATGTCTGTTGAGGAAAACCTGGAGCTTGGTGGCTGGACCTTCAAACGTGATAAGAAGCAGATCGCGGAGAAGATGGAAGCCAATTACGAGCGTTTTCCTGTATTGAAGGAAAAGCGTAAGCAGATCACCGGTGAGCTCTCTGGCGGTCAGCAGCGGATGGTAGAAATCAGTCGTACCCTGATGGCGGAACCGCGAATGCTGTTGGTAGATGAGCCTACTGCAGGGTTATCGAAGATGCTCTCCGAAGAGGTCTACGAGATGCTGATCATGCTGACAGAACAAGAGAATCTGACAATTCTACTGGTAGATCAGGAGATCAGGCATGCGCTGCACATATCCGACTACGTGTATGTGCTGGAACTGGGCCGCAACAAGTTCGAAGGGCCGGCCTCCGATTTTGACGATCTGGAAAAGGCGTTCTGGGTAGCCTGAATTCTCGGGATCCCGCGGTCGACGCCGGAGCTGCGGTGGCTCCATGACAAAATCATTCTCTCGCACTACGAAGCCGCTAAGTCTGCTGGCCTGCCAGGCCAGTATTCCATCGACCCCCAGTGCATCTGAGCGTGACTCCCATGTCGCTGCCCTTTGTCAGCGGGTTGCCCAGTCGTTGCAGGGTGGCGCACCTGTTGACCTTATCGTGTTGCCTGAACTGTGCACCATCGAGTATGGCGCGGGCGCATTCGCGCACCTCGATGAGCTGGCAGAGCCGCTTGCCGGGATCTCCACCGAGGCTTTTGCGCGACTGGCTCAAAATACCGGTGCAATGGTGATTTTCGGCCTGGCGCGATCCACTGAGCGAGGCTATGTTATCAGCCAGGTTATTGTCGATCGATCGGGTCAGGTCGTTGACTGTTATGACAAGATGCACCTGTGCCACTATGGCGCATCGAGCGAGAAAGACTATTTTCACGCAGGCGATAAGATTGTCATCTTCGAGTCCAATGGGTGGCGTATAGCCCCGATTATCTGCTACGACATTCGTATCCCGGAGCTCAGTCGTACCCTGGCGGTAGAGCACGGGGTTGATCTGTTGCTGCATTGCGGCGCTTATTTTCGAGATGAGTCTTTTTCCAGTTGGCATCACTTTGCGATTACCCGAGCTATGGAAAACCAGGTTTATCTCCTAAGTTTGAACCGGGCGGGTGTCGATTATGGGGGTTCAATTTTCTGCCCACCGTGGATAGATGACGACCAGCCAGCACAGTATTTTGCAGGCCGTGATGAAGACTTCAGGATTTTAAAGCTGGACTCGGATCTACTGGTGCAGGTTCGCTCGCGGTACACTTTTCTTGCTGATCGGCGTTCCGCCTACCAGCCGTAAATTCGTAGGCAAAAAAAGGGCGCCCGAAGGCGCCCTTTTCGGCCCGGGTACGGTTACCCGGTTGATCCTGACTTACCAGTCGTAGCGCAGGATGCCAACACCGGAGGTGTCGGCGCTATCGCCATCAGAGACTTCGATCCGGAACTTCGCGGGACCTGAAGCCCAAGCCGTGTAGCCAATGTTGTGGGTTGATGCACTGTTCAGGGCACCCGTTTGAATATCAAAGCCCATCATGCTGACAGTTGCACTCCAGCCATCATCAGCACCGACTTCGTTGAAGTACGCACCAAGGCCGACATCACCGAGGGACATGCTGCCGCCAACACCAGACCAGTTGTCTGCACCATCGCGGCTCTCGTAGCCGCCGGCGAGGCTAAGGCCACCGACATCGTAGGTCAGCACGACGCCGGCCTGATCGACATCAGACGCAGCAACGACGTCAGCGGCAACGCCAAACGCGCCTACGCTGCCGTCAAAGCGAGCGCTTTGTTGCATACGGCCGTTGTTCATGCCGCCGATGCAGCCAAAGTTCCAATGCGGGCAGGACTTCCAGATTACCTTGGTACCGGTATCCCACTGTGAGCCAAGAGCAATCGAGCCCCAGTCTCCCTTGAGCCCGAGCACAGTTACGCGCTGGCCAGCGGTAGCTTTAATGTGACCCATGCCGATATTCACACCAAACTCGTGTTTGGCAAATACAGACTGGCCGTTGCCCAGATCAGCCCCTGCGTTGAAGCGAATCCGTGACCAGCCATCGGTCAGGCTAATGGTATCGCCGTCGTACTGCGCCATCATACGGGTAGAACCCGAGATCGCGACATCGGCGACTGCAACCGGCGCCGCCACGGCGCAAGCGACAGCTAATGATGCGATAAGTTTCTTTTGCATTACTTGATTCTCCTAAAATGCGTTAGTGTTGCTCTTGTACAAAAGCAACACCATTATGGCGTAACTGTTTCAATAATGCATCAAAGCAGGCAAATATCGGAGTGACCTGTTGTATAAAAGCAACATTAATTAAGTTTGATGCCCGGTTAACCAGAAGGTGGGGGGCCGCTGGCTATCCGTTCTTGATTTGCAGGCTCCAAAGTCATGTTCGCAACCGAATCGATATTACCGATAATTCCGTGTACCTGGTGTTAAATGACCGTTTTTCTGCAGGCTGCGGTCAGCTAATCAGGTATCAGTCGCGATGCCATGAACGATTGGGGCAATGCGCCAAAGGCAACCACAGCAGTACTTTCTCCTGGCGGATAAGGGGGCCTATCCGATTTGTCATGGGATATACTCGCCCCGCGAAGAAGACTCGCGTCCGTTGCCCAGGAAATGAATCAGTCGAGGAAGCCCGTTTTATTGTGATCAAAACCAGACACAGGTTCTGCTATAGGTCAGGTTCTTTGCTCGCGCTGGCCGGGCTTTTTCTGCTAACCGGGTGTGCTCAGTTTTCAACTTTGCCCACCGGCACCGACAGTGATTCCAATGTCACTGTCATCCGCAAAGATTCCAGCGATGGCTTGGGCAGTCACGAGGTGGGCCCCGGCATCACCTTGCTGCGCTTCGGTGATCAGACCAACGGCCAGGCACGGCAAACGCCACTGAGTGAGGCTGACCCGGAATACGCCGAATACCTGGAATGGAAGCGTTGGCAGGAGTTCAAGGCTTATCAGGAGTGGAAAGCACAGCAACTCGCCAGTCCGGAGTCCTGATGCAAAGTTAAAATCGGGTGCCGTGCGCTACCCGAGCCATCGGATAGTTGTTAGCCAGTTGTACACCAAAATGGGAGGCGGCTAACAGTCTATGGCGCGCCAGTGGTTTTCAGGCTGTCGAATATCATGCGCAACACTTGGTCGCCAGAGGCGAGGGATTGGCCAGCGTCATCAAGTGCATCGACCCGGGTCGAATCCTTGGCTGGAGTCAATGCCAGGTGAATATTCTGTGCCGAGGTGCTGGTGCTTTTTTTCCAGAAGGCCAGACCCTGTATAAAGGATCGCTTCTGCCGGTATTTTGGATCATCGTAACGCACCACAAATCGCAGCGAGACCTTGTCACGATTGGCCAGAGAAAAACCAATATCCTGCAACTGGCGGTCCAGACGGGTCCATACGTCGCCGGGTGTCCCGGGGATTACCAGCGTGAGATAGCCGGTAGTGGCCTTCTCCAGCACCAGCCCTGGTTGATTTTGGGTGGCCAAGGCAGCTTGTTCCGATTCACCGGCAAAGGTGCGCAACTGTACGCCGAGGTGGTCAATGAGTATGTTTGCTAGATCGGTATTTACAGCAGCGCCCTCGTCATCCTTAATTGAGACCATCCCCCCGTTCCTAGTTTGCTCCAGGGCAACGCGGTAGACGATTGGGTCACTCAACAAGGGTATCCAGCGCTGCCAGCCACCTTCATCAGCCCCCTGAGTGTCGTAGCGGACCTGCAGATACCCTTTGTTGGCACGGCGCGAGATGACCTGCAGCCCCGTGTTCACCACTGCACTATTGAGTCGTTCCCAACTATTCTGCGGGGTATCGTTAATCAGCAGGATTCGCTGGCCATCCTGGGTCGTAATGGTGAGGACACCTTTTTCTTTGAGTGCTATTGCGATAGCGTCATCACGGGCTTCGCGGAATGCCTCAAGGCTCAGGTCCAGCTCCATCGAGTGAGCGTCGCGCCATTGTAGGAAATCCTGGAAATCGGCCGCTTTCTGATGCTTCTGGAATTGAGCATATTGATCGAGTTCGGCGCTCGTTGCATCCTGGGCTGCTGCCGAAAACTGGCCAGTGCTGGCGTTTTCCTTTGGTGCTGTCAGATCCGGGGGCACCTCAAGGGAGGCCGTGCTGTTCCAGTCCGGCGTGGCGCGCTCAAACTCCTGTGTGGAACTGCAACCATAGAGCGCCAGTAGTAACAGCGGTGTGCCAAGCAGAAGACGAAAGTGATTTAATGTCATATAGCGATAGGCCCAGCAGACGAATAGGTCCGCAGACAGGCTGAAATTCGGTCACTCATTATAATGGGGATTAGGCCTCTTGGTGCGCACTGGATCAGCGGAGATAGAGTTGGACGAGCGGGATAAGGCACAAATTAGTGGGTTGCTTCTGGCCGGAGGTCGGGCCCGTCGGATGGGTGGCGAAGATAAGGGCCTGTTGCCCCTTGCTGGCAAACCGTTGGCGGTGTGGGGCCTGGAGCGGTTGTCAGGGCAGGTCGATCACCTTCTGATCAGTGCCAATCGTAACCAGGCGCGCTATCGCACACTGGGCGCCAAGGTCATCAGCGATACCTTGGATGATTTCTCGGGTCCGCTCGCCGGCCTTGCTGCCGGCTTGGCCCAGATTGAAACTCCCTGGCTGGTCACAGCTCCCTGTGATTCACCACTGCTGGCCTCGGATTACGTCAGCCGGCTCTGGGCGGCCATTGCGCGGGATGAACTCGATGCCGTCGTGGCCCACGACGGCCACCGCTTGCAACCGGTATTTATGCTGTTGCGACGCGACACTTTGGCTGATCTGGAGATCTTTCTGGCGTTGGGTGAGCGCAAGATCGATCTGTGGTTGGAGCGTCTATCCTGGAAGCCGGTCGATTTCTCGGATCAGGCCGAGATGTTTTTGAACGTCAATACGCCCGAGGATCTGGTACAGGTCGCGGCCCGGATTTCCGGCGGTGCTAGCACTGACAGGTAAAGGATTTTGCGACCCTGGCACTTTTTCGGTTAAATTGCATTTTTCACATTATCGGCCAGCAACTGATCATGAACTTATTCAAGGATGGGGAACCACTTCGGCAGAGTCCGCTATTCAACCGGCCGATGACCGGGTAGGGGAGATGGACGTCATGGGTAACCAACCTTGGGTGGCAACCTTAAGGACCACAGGGCGGGTGCGTTGTCTTCGTATCCATGCTGACGATTTGCCTGATCTGATCAACAGCAACCCGAGGGCCTGGCTCAACGTGTTGCGCCAACGGGTTGATCAACTGACCCGGGCCGTCCAGACGATAGAATTCATGCAAGACCTTGGGCCGGCGCCATCTGCGCGGCTCGTTTCTTAAGTTCCATGGACCCACACCGTTTTGGCAGTTTGTGGCACCGCCTGAGTGGCAGGTCGGATTCCACCGAGTTGTTCGATGCACTGATTGGCCATTACCGGGGACCTGATCGTCATTACCACGATGCTGGCCATATCGTGACCTGCCTTAACGCCTATGACCGCGCGGCTATTGTGTTAGGCACCGATGATGCCGTTGAAATGGCCTTGTGGTTTCACGACGCCATTCTTATTCCTGGTGCCCGCGACAACGAGGCGTGCAGCGTGGCCTGGTTCGAGGAGTTGTCCTTGGGGCAATTACCTGAGCCCTTTATCGCCCAGGTGAGTAATCTCATTATGGCCACCCGTCATCGTGACCCACCTGAGAGTCCGCAGGCGCAGTTTGTGGTCGATGTCGATCTGTGGGGGCTGGGCCAGTCTTGGGAGGAATTCTTTGCTGATACGCGGGCGCTGCGGCGTGAGCGGGCTGAGCTGACCGACACGGACTTTGCCCGCGATCAGCGTGGATTCTTGGAGTCTCTGGTGGATCGCCCCAATATTTACTTTACCTCACATTTCCAGCACCTTTTTGAACACGTCGCCCGCGATAATATCCATCGACTATTTGGTTGCCTTGATTCGGGGGTAAGCTGGCAATAACACTGACGGCCGTCAAGGGGCTGCCTGCGTGCAGCCTCATCATACCGTCTGTGACCGGGCCACTCTTTTTATGTTCAGCAAACTACTGATAGCCAACCGCGGTGAAATTGCCTGCCGGGTCATACGTACAGCGCAACGCCTGGGTATCAGCACGGTTGCAGTTTATTCGGATGCTGATCGGGATGCCCTGCATACCTTGATGGCAGATGAAGCCGTACACATCGGCGCGCCACCTTCGACTCAAAGCTATTTATTGATCGACCGTATTCTTGAGGCCTGCTGCCATACCGGTGCTGATGCGGTTCATCCGGGTTACGGGTTTCTCTCGGAGAACGCCAGTTTTGTGGCGGCTGTTACGGCGGCGAATCTCACCTTTGTCGGTCCTCCGGTTGAGGCGATTGAGGTCATGGGTGACAAGATCGCCTCCAAGGCCCTGGCCGAATCCGCCGGGGTCCCTACGATTCCGGGTTACAACGAGGTTCTGGCAGACGCTGATGATGCACTCGAGCGTGCTGCAAAAATTGGGTATCCGATCATGCTCAAGGCCAGCGCCGGTGGCGGTGGTAAGGGTATGCGTGTTGCCTTTGATGAGAAACAATGCCGAGAGGGTTTCGAGCGTGCCTCGAGTGAGGCGCGGGCCAGTTTCTCTGATGATCGGGTGTTTATCGAAAAGTTCATCACCCGTCCGCGGCATATTGAAATACAGGTGCTGGCCGACGCTCATGGTAACGCTATCCATCTTAATGAACGCGAATGCTCAATCCAGCGTCGCCACCAGAAGGTCCTGGAAGAGGCGCCGTCACCTTTTCTCGATGAGACGATCCGAGCACAGATGGGAGCGCAGGCGCTGACACTGGCACAAGCCGTCAATTACTGCTCAGCCGGTACGGTTGAATTTATCGTCGACGAGGCACGTAACTTTTATTTTCTGGAGATGAATACCCGATTACAGGTAGAGCATCCGGTGACAGAAATGATTACCGGTATCGATCTGGTCGAGTGGATGCTGCGTGTGGCGGCCGGAGAGACACTGACGCTGAAACAGGAGAATGTCGGTATCAATGGTTGGGCTATGGAGTCCCGGGTTTACGCTGAGGATCCTTTCAGGGGTTTCGTTCCTTCATCTGGGCGGGTCCTGCGTTTTTGCCCACCTGCCGAGTCTGAGACGGTACGGGTAGATACGGGTGTCACTGAAGGCGCTGAGGTGAGCCTGCACTACGACCCGATGGTGGCTAAGTTGGTCACGCACGGGCCCGATCGCACCAGTGCTGCAACGGCCATGGCCCGGGCGCTGGACCAGTTCCAGATCAAGGGTATTCAAAGCAATATCCCTTTTCTGGCTGCTCTGGTGATGCACCCACGATTCCTGTCTGGAGAATTGACCACCGGGTTCATCGAGGAAGAATACCCCGACGGTTTCGCTGGAGCTGCGCTCACTGAGCCCGTGGTGCGGTGTATCGTTGCGCTGATCGGCATGATTCATGCGCAATGGTGTATTCGGGAACAAGCAGCTTTACCGGACGCATTGAAGGATAAGACACGCTACGTGCAAATTGGAGAGAATCAGCATGCGGTACAGGTCTCGCAAGATCGGCAGGTCGGGTCTGTGCAGGTCGATGGCGAGTCGGTGTCACTGGTTCTTGCGAGCCCCGTCTTTTCGCCGGTAGTGGATTTCATTATCGAAGGCAATACCGGCACCGCTCAGATCAGTCGCAACGGCCCTGTGTATGAGGTATTTCACCGTGGTGTCCAGATTCGAGCCCTGGTGCTTGAGCCCTATGCTGCTAAGCTGTACCCGCTAATGCCACATAAGGCGGCACCGGACCTGTCCCATCTGGTCCTCTCACCCATGCCAGGCCTGCTGGTATCGTTGTCAGTCAGCGAGGGTGACGAGGTTAAGGTCGGGGACGAGATTGCGGTAATTGAGGCCATGAAGATGGAGAACGTTATCCGTGCTATGTGCGAAGGCACGGTCGCCACAGTGCATGTGCAACGCGGCGAGGCTCTGGAGGTCGATCAACCCTTGCTCGAGTTTGCAAGAGCCGGGCAGTCATGAGCACCGTTTCCACCCTGGCTGATGCGATCTGCAGCGGCGATCGGCGAGCCCTGGCGCAGGCCATTACCCTGGTTGAATCAATTCTGGATGAGCACCAGGCGCAGGCACGGGAACTGCTCACACAACTTATGGGGCGCGAGCGTCAGGCTTTACGCATTGGGATCACCGGAGTCCCGGGTGCTGGCAAATCGACTTTTATCGAAGCGTTGGGTGAAAAGATGATTGATCGCGGCGCTTCACTGGCAGTGCTGACAGTTGATCCGAGTTCGGCCATCAGTGGGGGTTCTATCCTGGGCGATAAAACCCGGATGCCCCGGTTGGCGGCGAGCAACCAGGCTTTTATTCGCCCGTCACCATCGGCGGGCAATGAGGGGGGAGTTGGCCGCTATACCCGTGAAGCCATCACCCTGTGCGAGGCAGCGGGCTTTGACCACATTATTGTCGAGACGGTGGGTGTCGGGCAGTCTGAACTGCGGGTTGCGCAGATGACGGATCTATTCGTACTGCTGCTGGTGCCCGGTGCTGGAGATGAATTGCAGGGCATCAAGCGGGGTGTCATGGAGCTTGCCGATGTGATTCTGGTCAACAAGTGTGATGGCGAACTGCAGCGAGCTGCGCAGCGAGCTGTTGCGGATTACACGGCGGCATTGCGGCTAATGCAGCCCCGCACTCCAGGGTGGACTGTGCCGGTCCTGGCGGTTTCGGCACACACGGGCGAGGGTGTGAGTGGCGCATTGGACGCTATTGAAGGATTTCATCAGCATTCTCTGACCGAGGATATTTTCTCTGCACGCCGTAGCCGTCAGGCCCGCGAGGCCCTGGCCCAGGTATTACGAGAAGGACTGTTGGAACACTTCATGGGAGACCCAGAGACAGTGCGTGCACTTGAGACTGTGCGCGCCGAGGTTGTTTCGGGTCGAATGACCCCGGGCGTGGCTGCACAGCAATTGCTTGAAGCTTTTACCAGCAAAGAAGGGACGCGCGAATGATTGGCCGTCTTAACCATGTGGCCATTGCCGTGCCAGATCTTAAAGCCGCTGCCGCCTTGTATCGCGATACCCTGGGGGCCCGTGTGTCGGCGCCTCAGCCGCTTGCGGAGCATGGCGTGACCACCGTGTTTGTCGATCTTGCCAATACCCGGATCGAGTTGCTACACCCGTTGGGAGCACAGTCACCGATAAGCCGATTCCTCGAACGTCATCCTACCGGTGGGGTGCACCATGTATGTTACGAGGTCGAGGATATTCTCGCCGCCCGCGACCAGTTAACAGCTCAGGGCGCTCGGGTGCTCGGTGATGGTGAGCCGCGCACGGGTGCGCATGGTAAGCCGGTGCTGTTTTTGCACCCGGCAGATTTCTGCGGCACACTGGTTGAACTGGAGCAAGCCTGAACGGGCCAGTAGCGGGCCTTGCTTTCCCGCTCGATGCCGGTTCCACAGGCACGCTATGTTATTGCCAGGTTGTTACTCTCCGTTTATCGGGGCATTGCTGTGCACCCTGTTCTTGTGTCCGCGCATCCCCTGCTAAAGCCGGATCAGCCTTTTAAAAAGTGCTCGATCGCTGACACAAAGGCATCGGTCTGTTCGGCGTGCAGCCAGTGGCCTGCATTGGCGATGCTCTGCAGCCTGGCCCGTGGGAATCGGACGCTGATCGCTTGGGTATGTGCGGGGGTGACATAATCGGAGCACTCTCCATGTATAAAAAGCGTTGGACCGTTGAATGACCCTGGCAGCGGGGGGAAGCCAGTCAGTAATTCCATTTGGTCGTTAATCACCTTCAGATTCAATCGCCAGCGTAACTCACCATCTCGGAGTACCAGGTTCTGGAGCAGAAACTGGCGCAAAGTGCGGTCAGGGATATCGGTTGCCAGCGCCTGATCTGCCTGTTGTCGGTTGCTCAGGGTAGCCAGTGACAGTGCCTGCAGACTTTGAACCAGGGATTGGTGCGAGTGCGCATAATCCACCGGGGCGATATCGGCGATGATCAGGGCGCGCGGTTCGATCTTTCCAGCGAGCGCCAGTGCCATGGCGGTTTTGCCTCCCATGCTGTGTCCCATCAGGACCGGGTGATCGAGGGCATGCTCGGTGATGAACTGGGTCACGGCCTGTGCCTGTGCCGGATAACTCATATCCTCAACCCAGGGTGAATTACCATGATTGGGCAGGTTTGGAGTGAACACCTGCCAGTGCCCGGATAACGCCTGGGCGATGCGTCGCCAGTTAGCGGCAGAGCCAAAAAGACCGTGTAGGATAACCAGCGGGGGCCCGTTGCCAGCGACAAGGAATGAAAGCGGGTTCTGCACGGGAGCGCGAGTCAGGCAGTCGCTGGCCTCAGCGCTTGCGCGGCAGGTACAGGTCAGTAATGGTGCCTTCGAAAGCTTCAGCGGCGAAAGCGATGGTTTCTGAGAGGGTCGGGTGAGGGTGTACGGTCAGACTCAGATCCTGCGCAACACAGTCCATCTCTATAGCCAGACCCACCTCAGCGATCAGATCGCCGGCGTTAGGGCCTACGATACCACCTCCCAGGATGCGGTGGGTGTCGGGGTCAAATAACAGTTTGGTGAATCCTTCGCTGCGGGACAGAGCCAGTGCTCGACCACTGGCAGCCCAGGGAAAAGTGCCTTTTTTGTATTGGTGATTCTGGCGCTTGGCTTCAGTCTCAGTCAGTCCCACCCAGGCTACCTCCGGATCAGTGTAAGCCACGGACGGAATCACCCGGCCTTCAAACGCACTCTTGTGTCCGGCCGCCACTTCAGCGGCCACCTTACCTTCGTGACTGGCCTTATGAGCCAGCATCGGCTGCCCCACGATATCACCGATAGCAAAGATATGTTCCAGGTTGGTTCTTTGTTGGGCATCCACCGCAATAAAACCCTGTTCATCGACTTGAACACCAGCCGCTGCTGCATTGATACGGTGACCATTCGGGGTACGCCCTACCGCAACCAGCACGCCATCATAGGTTGCTTCTGCCGGGGCGTTTCCCCCCTCAAAGCTGACAAGCAGGCCCGCATCCTGTGCCTGAATGGCGCTGACCCGGGCTCCAAGGTGAATGTGCTCATACTGCTTGGTGAGCCGCTTGGCCAGGGGTTTGACCAGGTCGGGGTCCGTGCCGGGCATTAACTGATCACACAACTCTACGATACTGATCCGGCTGCCCAGGGCGCGGTATACCGTCGCCATTTCCAGGCCAATAATGCCACCGCCGATGACCAGCAGATGATCCGGAATTTGACCCAGTGCGAGCGCGCCGGTGGAGTCGATAATACGCGGATCCTCAGGCAACCCGGGCAACATCACAGGTTGTGAGCCAGCCGCGATGATGGCCTGGGAGAAACGCAGTGATTGTTCACCCTGGGCATTACGAATACACAGTTCGTGGGCAGAGCGAAATTCGCCGCTGCCCTCGACCACGTCTATGCCGCGTTTTTTTGCCAGCACCGCAAGTCCGCCAGTCAACTGGCCGACGACTTTATTCTTCCAGTTGCCCAGTCGAGTGTGGTCGATATCGGGTTCGCCGAAGTCAATACCATGTGGGCGCATCTCGCGGGTTTCTTCAATCACGCGTGCGGCATGCAGCAGGGCCTTGGACGGGATGCAGCCAACGTTCAGGCAGACACCACCGAGGGTTGGATACCGCTCAACAAGGGTGACTTTCAGGCCAAGATCAGCCGCACGGAATGCCGCGGTATAGCCGCCAGGACCTGAGCCCAACACGACCAGATCTGCCACATCGTTGTCGCTAGTGTTGGCAGAGGGTGCCTGCTGTGGCACCGATGCCGGCGGTGTTGCTGCTTCGAGGGCTGCCGTGTCCGTTGGAGTTTGTACTGGCGCAGCGGTATCTTCGGGCGCCATCATCTTGGCTACTGGATCCCCCTGCGATACCCGCCCTCCCTTGCGTACCAGCACTTCAGTAATCTGCCCGGTAACGGGCGAGGGGATATCCATGGTGGCCTTGTCGCTTTCCAGGGTGATCAGCGGCGACTCCAGTTCAACCGTAGTGCCGGGCTCGATCAGCACCTCAATGATATCGACATCCTGAAAATCTCCGATATCGGGAACAAAAACGGTAATCTCGGTATCAGTCACGGGATGGTCTCTTTTTCTGTTTTCCTACAACAGCAGGCGGCGTGCGTCCTTCAGGGCAGTTGCCAGAAAGGCGGAGAAGCGGGCGGCCTGCGCTCCATCGACAACCCGGTGGTCATAAGACAGATCCAGCGGCAGCATCAGCCGCGGCTGGAATTCAGTGCCATTCCAGATTGGGGTCATCCGTGAGCGGGTCACACCCAGGATTGCCACCTCGGGCGCATTGACGATCGGCGTAAAGGCGGTGCCGCCAATGCCGCCGAGACTGGAAATGCTCATGCAACCCCCTTGCATTTCGTCCGGCTTGAGTTTGCCCTCCCGTGCACGTTCGCTCACCTCTCCCAGTGCTTGGGCGAGTTCGATAATGCCCTTGCTCTGGACGTCCCGAACTACGGGCACCACCAGGCCATTCTCGGTGTCAACGGCAACACCGATGTGAAAGTACTGTTTGAGTATCAGGTTTTCACCATCACTCGCCAGCGATGCATTGAAGTTGGGAAAGGCCTTTAACGCGCTGGCGACTGCCTTCATCAGAAAAGCCAGTAAGGTAATACGCACACCCGACTGTGCAGCATCCTGCTTCAGCGACTGGCGAAAAGTTTCCAGTTCGGTAATGTCGGCTTCGTCGTGATGAGTGACATGGGGTACATTGAGCCAGGCGCGATGCAGGTAGCGTCCTGACAGGCGCTGGATCCGCGAGAGTGGTTGGGTCTTAGTGGGGCCCCAGCGGGAAAAATCCACTTCGGGCATAGCCGGAATGCCGGTGGTAGTTTCCGCTCCAGTGGTTTCACGGGCCAGGGCGGCCTTAATAAATTCGCGAACATCCTCGTGCAGGATCCGTCCATGGGCACCGCTGCCTCGCACCTGGGAAAGATCGGCCCCCACTTCGCGGGCGAACCGGCGTATTGCGGGGCTCGCATGGGGTAGGGCATCGCCACTGCGTTCGACGGGCGGCGGCAGTGTGGCTGGGGGTGCAGGACGTTGTGCGGCTGGCCTGGGGTCCTGGGCTTGTGATGGTGCCGGCGTGGTAGGCGCGGGGGCGGTTGCGGGTGTTTGTAAGTCTGCCTGCACGTCCGCGGGTATGGCCGCTTCCAGTGTAGCGACCACGGTGCCCTGAGAGACCTGCTCACCGACCGAGATCATGACCTGGGTAATCTGCCCTGACATCGGAGAGGGGATATCCATGGTGGCCTTGTCGCTTTCCAGGGTAATCAGGGGATCTTCTGCCTGCACCCTATCTCCGGGCCCGACCAGTACTTCAATGACGTCGACATTCTCGAAGTCGCCAATGTCCGGTACTGTGATTTCGCGGATGTCGCTCATCGTGTTTTCTGATCAGACAGTTGCCGGGTTAGGCTTGTCTGGATTCAACGAGTAACGGCTCATTGCATCGTTAACGGTTGAGCGCGGCAATGCGTTCTCATCGGCCAGCGCGGTCAGTGCGGCAAGCGCAATATGGTAGCGGTTCACCTCGAAAAATCCTCGCAATTGTTCGCGGGTACCGCTGCGGCCAAAGCCATCTGTCCCCAGCACCACGTAGCGTCCAGGTACAAACTCACGGATCTGGTCAGCGTAGGTCTGGTTGTAGTCACTGGCTGCAATGATGGGTCCGCCCGCATTGGCCAGTTGCTCGCCGACGTAGGTGCTGCGCGGCGTCTCTTCAGGATGAAGGCGATTCCAGCGAGCAGTATCGCGACCCTGTCGGGCAAGTTCGTTGTAACTGGTGACACTCCAGATATCAGCTAGAACTCCAAAGTCCTGCTCCAGCAACTGTGCTGCACCGATCGATTCGCGCAGGATGGTACCGCTACCCAGCAGTTGTACCCGGGGCGCGGCTTTGCGCCCGCGCCGGGCCTGTTTCAGGGGGTACAACCCTTTGAGAATGCCCTCCTGTGCGCCCTCGGGCAAGGCCGGGTGGGGGTAGTTCTCGTTCATTACGGTGATGTAATAAAAGATGTTTTCCTTTTCGGCAAACATACGCCGCAGGCCATCCTGAACAATGACCGCAAGCTCAAAATTAAAAGCCGGATCGTAGGACACACAGTTGGGGATGCTAGATGCCAGCAGCAGGCTGTGGCCATCCTGGTGTTGCAGTCCTTCACCGGCGAGGGTAGTGCGTCCCGCGGTACCGCCAATCAAAAAGCCTCGGGCCTGCAGGTCACCGGCGGCCCAGGCCAGATCACCTACCCGCTGAAGACCGAACATTGAATAGAAGATGTAGAAGGGGATCATGGCGATGCCGTGATTGGCATAAGCCGTGGCGGCGGCGATCCAGGAGGACATGGCGCCGGCTTCGGTAATGCCTTCCTGGAGCACCTGGCCCTGAATATCTTCCCGGTAATACATCAGCTGGTCGGCATCTTCGGGGATATACAGTTGGCCTTCGGGGGCATAAATTCCCAACTGGCGGAACATGCCTTCCATACCAAAGGTGCGCGATTCGTCAGGTACGATCGGTACGACGCGCGACCCGATGGTTTTGTCCCGTGTTAACGCCGTCAGTAACCTGACAAATGCCATCGTGGTGGAAATCTCCCGCTCCCCGGTGCCCTCAAGTTGCGACTGGAAGATTGATAGTTCAGGCGCCGCAGTGGGCGGCGCGGTATCGACACGGATGGGCAGGCTGCCACCGAGCACAGCACGGCGCTCTTTGAGGTAGTGCACCTCCGGGCTGTCCTCGCCTGGGTGGTAGAACTGGCAGGCCAGTACGGCGTCGTCATCAAGTGGTATGCGAAAGCGATCGCGAAAGGCCAACAGGGATTCGTCGGCCATCTTTTTCTGACTATGGGTGATGTTCTGGCCCTCGCCGGATTCACCCATGCCGTAACCCTTTACCGTTTTTGCCAAGATCACCGTAGGCTGGCCGCGATGTGCCGCAGCCGCAGCATAGGCAGCATAGACCTTGTGTGGATCGTGGCCGCCCCGGTTCAACCGCCAGATATCCTCGTCGGTCATGTTCGCCACCATGGCTGCAAGCTCTGGAGATTTGCCGAAGAAGTGCTCGCGTACAAAGGCGCCATCCTTGCTCTTGAAGGCCTGGTATTCCCCATCCAGCGCCTCTTCCATGCGTTGTCTCAGCAAGCCCTTGGTATCACGCATCAGTAGCGGGTCCCAATAGGACCCCCAGATTAATTTGATGACGTTCCAGCCGGCACCGCGAAACTCACCCTCAAGCTCCTGAATGATTTTGCCGTTGCCGCGTACCGGGCCGTCAAGGCGCTGCAGGTTGCAGTTGATGACGAAAATCAGGTTATCCAGTTGTTCACGGCCTGCCAGTCCGAGCGCGCCCATAGATTCGGGTTCGTCCATTTCGCCGTCGCCCATGAAGGCCCAGACCTTGCGGTCTGAAGGGGGAATAAACTCACGGTTCTGCAGATACTTCATGAACCGGGCCTGATAGATGGCCTGGATCGGTCCCAGGCCCATCGATACCGTCGGAAACTGCCAGAAGTCCGGCATCAGCCAGGGGTGCGGATAGGACGACAGGCCTTCACCCTCAACCTCCTGGCGGAACCCTTCAAGCTGTGTTTCGCTCAGGCGACCCTCGAGGAAGGCTCGGGCATAGATTCCCGGTGCCGAGTGCCCCTGGAAAAATACCAGATCAGCCCCTTGTTCGGCATCGACCCCGCGCCAGAAATGGTTGAAGCCAACGTCATAAAGCGTAGCAGCTGAGGCGAAACTGGCGATATGCCCTCCAAGCTCGCTACTGGTGCGGTTGGCCCGCATGACCATGGCCAGCGCATTCCAGCGGATCAGGGATCGAATCCGCCACTCGATTGCCGCGTCACCGGGGCTTCGCGGCTCGCGGGCTGCGGGTATGGTATTCAGATAGGCGGTGGTGGGGCGATAGGGGATATGTGTGCCCGAGCGTCGGGCCTGGTCGATCAGAGTTTCGAGGAGAAAGTGCGCGCGTTCTTCGCCCTCACGTTCGATAACCGAACTCAATGCGTCCTGCCATTCGCGTGTCTCCAGCGGGTCGATATCCTTAACAGGCTTTCTATCGACCATAAGTTGCTCCTGGGCTGGCTGGCACGGCGGTCAGGTCAAAAGCCTGACTACGCGGCTGAGGGGTACTGAAAGCACCTAACCGTATTTTTCGGGCGTGATCAAAATTTAACACAAAGATTATTGATTAATTCGGATTATTGGATCAGTGGTTAGACCCCATTCTTTTGGGGCAGAGTTTATTGCGACACATTTCAGGCCCAGCAGGGAGGTCAGGCCGACGTCGCGCCTGGGAGTAAGGCTTGAAGAAACTGGCCGGTGTAGGATTGATTAATCGACGCCACCTGTTCGGGCGTACCGGCCGCAACCAGTTGCCCCCCACGCTGGCCACCCTCGGGGCCCAAATCCAGAATCCAGTCGGCGGTTTTGATGACATCCAGATTGTGCTCGATGACAACAACAGTGTTTCCGTGATCACGCAGGCGGTGCAGTACCGTCAGTAACTGGCGGATATCGTGAAAGTGTAGACCAGTCGTGGGTTCGTCAAGGATATACAGCGTACGCCCAGTATCGCGTTTGGATAGCTCCCGGGCGAGTTTGATCCGTTGCGCCTCACCCCCAGACAGGGTGGTCGCACTTTGCCCCAGGCGGATATACCCCAACCCGACGTCCAGCAGCGTATCGAGTTTGCGCTTGATGACCGGTATCGCGCTGAAAAACTCAGCCGCCTCCGCGACCGTCATCTCCAACACCTGGTCGATACTCCGATCTTTGTACCGGACATCCAGGGTTTCGCGGTTGTAGCGTTTCCCCTGACAGGTATCGCAGGGCACGTAGATATCGGGCAAAAAATGCATTTCAACCTTGATCAGTCCATCACCCTGGCAGGCCTCGCAGCGCCCACCCCGAACGTTGAAGGAAAAGCGTCCCACTTTGTAGCCCCGGGCCCGGGATTCGGGCGTTCCAGCGAAAAGTTCACGAATTGGGGTAAAAAGCCCGGTATAGGTCGCGGGGTTGGAGCGGGGTGTGCGGCCGATCGGACTCTGGTCGATGTCGATTACCTTGTCGAAATGATCCAGCCCGTCGATGCGCTCATGGGCCGCGGGTTGTTGGCGTCCTTCATGCAGGTGTCGAGCCATCGCCGGGTAAAGCGTATTGTTGATGAGCGTGGATTTTCCCGACCCCGATACCCCGGTGACGCAGGTGAAAAGTCCCACCGGAATCGCCGCGGTGAGCAGGTTCAGGTTGTTGCCAGCCGCGCCGCGAATGAGCAACTGTCGCTCTGGGTCTGGCGGTGTCCGTTGGGTGGGCACGCTGATCGCTTGTGCCCCGCACAGATACTGGCCGGTAATCGATTCGGCAGAGTTAAGCACCTGCTCGATTGCGCCCTGAGCCACCACGCGGCCGCCGTGGATGCCGGCGCCGGGGCCCAGATCAACGATGTGGTCCGCACTGCGAATCGCTTCTTCGTCATGTTCGACCATGACCACGGTGTTGCCCAGGTCGCGAAGGTGAAACAGGGTATCGAGCAGGCGCTGGTTGTCGCGTTGGTGCAGGCCGATTGAAGGCTCGTCAAGAATATACATAACGCCCACCAGGCCGGAGCCGATCTGCGATGCCAGGCGGATACGTTGCGCCTCGCCTCCTGAGAGTGTCTCGGCGGTTCTATCCAGCGCGAGGTATTCCAGCCCGACGTTAACCAGAAAACGAAGCCGTTCGCCAATTTCACGGACAATCCGCACGGCGATCTCACCTTGTTGCCCAGGTAATGAAAGTGCTTCAAAGAAGGCCAGCGAGGTTTCGATTGGCATTGCCGTGAGGTGATGAATTGGCTGCTCGCCGACAAAGACGTTGCGGGCCCCGGTTCGCAACCGGCTGCCAGAACAACTTTCACAGGGCTGGGTATTACGGTAACGCGCCAGTTCTTCGCGGATGGTGTTTGATTCGGAGTCCCGGTAGCGCCGCTCCATGTTGGGGATCACGCCCTCAAAGGTATGGGTTCTTCTGCGAGGCCGTCGACCATGGGACCGCAGATAGGAGAACGCGATTTTCTCTTTGCCACTACCATATAAAATGATATCTCGGATTTTTTTCGGCAGGCGCCTCAAGGGTTTGTCGATATCAAATCCGTAATGCTCTGCCAGGCAGGTCAGCATCTGGAAGTAAAACGCGTTGCGCCGATCCCAGCCCGAAATCGCCCCAGCCGCCAGGCTGAGACTGTCATCGTGTATGACGCGATCGGGGTCAAAAAACTGGCGGGCACCCAGGCCATCGCAATCCGGGCAGGCGCCGGCGGGGTTATTAAAGGAGAACAGTCGGGGTTCAAGTTCGGTGAGGTTGTAGCCGCAGTGCGGGCAGGCATAACGGGCCGAGAACAGCATCTCAATGCCACTGTCCTGATCTTCGCCTGGCAGCACCTCAACCAGGGCAAGGCCATCGGCCACGGCCAGCGCGGTCTCAAAAGACTCGGCCAGGCGTTGTGCAAGATCGGCTTTTATCACAACCCGATCAACTACTACCTCGATACTGTGTTTGCGTTTTCGGTCCAGTTCGGGCGGGGTATCCAGGTCGCAGACGACGCCGTCGATCCGCGCCCGGATAAAACCTTGCCCCAGCAGGCCGCGCAGCATCTGCTGGTATTCCCCTTTGCGATCCTGCACCACGGGGGCCAGTAACAGGATACGGCTGTTCTCGGGTAACGCCAGCACGCGATCGACCATTTCACTCACTGTGCTGGCCGCAAGTGTGACCCCGTGATCTGGGCAGCGCGGTTCACCCACCCGCGCGTATAGCAATCGCAGGTAATCATAGATTTCTGTCACGGTACCTACTGTGGAGCGGGGGTTATGCGAGGCGGCTTTTTGTTCGATGCTGATGGCGGGCGAGAGACCCTCTATCAGATCGACATCGGGCTTTTCCATCAGTGACAGGAACTGGCGAGCGTAGGCAGACAGGGACTCGACGTAGCGGCGCTGGCCTTCGGCGTATACGGTATCGAACGCCAGTGAGGATTTGCCGGAGCCGGAAAGCCCGGTAATGACGATCAATTTATCGCGTGGCAGGTCGAGATCGACACTGCGCAGGTTGTGGGTGCGGGCACCGCGGATCTTGATATTGCGCATGACTAGGTCGTGAAAAAGCAAACTGTTAATATTACGTCCCTTGCATGCCTGTGTTCAAAGCCTTTATTCCCCTTTTGCTGCAGGATGTTTTGCGATTCTTCTGTCATTGGCAGGGTTGCGCCGGAGTTGGGGGCTCGGGCCGCAGACCTGCCTGTGGGATAAGCGTTTTTGAAGTCAAACCCAGACCGTGATCCGATGAATAGTCCGGAGCGCCGCGCCGTAGCGGCCCTGGCTGGTGTTTTTAGCCTGCGTATGTTCGGTTTGTTTCTGGTGATGCCGGTCATGGTCTTATACGCCAGTGACCTGCCCGGGGCGACCCCGCTCATGGTCGGCATGGCGCTGGGCGCCTACGGCCTGACTCAGGCCGTCTTCCAGATTCCCTTCGGTATGCTTTCAGACCGTTTTGGCCGCAAACCCCTGATCATCGCGGGCCTGGCGATTTTTGCCCTGGGCAGTGTCGTGGCGGCGATGGCCGATACCGTGGTCGGGGTCGTCATCGGGCGGGCACTGCAGGGCAGCGGTGCCATAGCATCTGTGGTGCTGGCGTTGGTGGCAGATCTCACCCGAGAGCAGCAGCGGACCAAAGCGATGGCGCTGATCGGCATGAGTATCGGTGCTTCTTTTCTTATCGCACTGATGGCCGCGCCGGTACTGGATCGGTGGATCGGCTTCAGCGGCCTGTTCTGGCTGACCATGATCCTGGCGTTGGTTGCAGCAGCGGTCGTGGCCTGGGGGGTGCCCACGCCGCAGCATCTCACCCAGGATCCGGGCGTACGGGCGAGTCGGACCCATTTCCGGGAAGCTTTTTTTGACCGCCAGCTGTTGCGCATGGATGTGGGTATCTGCATTTTGCATATGGTGCTGACAGCCTTATTTGTGGTCGTGCCCTTTGCGTTAATTGAGGTGTTAGGCCTGGCCCGTGATGTGCACTGGCAGGTATACGTTCCGGTGTTGATTGCTTCGGTCATCCTCATGGCGCCGCTGCTGATTCTGGGGATGCGCCGCGAACGGACCTTTGGAATCTTTCGGCTTGCCATCGTGATTCTGTTGGCAGCGCAATTCCTGCTGCTGACAGGGTCTGGGCAAAGTATGGGGCTGGTAGTGGGCCTGGGACTCTTTTTTACCGGCTTTAATTTGCTCGAAGCCATGTTGCCCTCATTAATGAGCCGCCTGGCACCAGGTCACGCGAAAGGAACTGCGATGGGGATCTACAACACCTTCGAGTTTACCGGGGTCTTTGTGGGTGGTGCGCTGGGCGGTGTGCTCTATGGCGCCTGGGGTGCGCCGGGGGTGTTCGGTTTTTGTGTCGTGGCGACTCTGGCGTGGCTGGTTATCACACTGATAGGTCAGACCCCTTTATTACGGGACAGTGTCATGCTGCGATTGGAGCGTGGCCCCGGGCTTGATCTGGAGGAGGTCGAGAAGCGCCTGCGCGCCCTGACCGGGGTGGATGACGTGACTGTGCTGCCCGGCGACCGGATCGCCTATATCAAAGTCGATGAGGCGTGCTTTGAGATGAGCCAGGCCTATCTGGTACAGGGGGTGGCGAGCGCATCATCAACGTGATGCCGCGCTCGCCAGGGTGGGTTATGCAGACAGCTCAGACCTAGAGCGTGCTAGCGATGCGGGTAAAGTGATCGACCAGGCGCACGTCCAGAGCCTCATCCAGCGGTTTGTGCTGGGATGATAATTTGACGATCACAACGTCTCGCGTGGGATCCACATAAAGCCACTGACCGTGAATACCGATAGCCATGATGGCACCGGCGGCTCCTCCGGTGAGATACCACTGGTTTCGATAGACCCCCTGGGGCAGAAAATCAGCGAAGTCACCCTGGCGCCACGCAGAAAAGCTTCCGTTATCCAGGGTGTCCTTAATCCAGGGTATTGGAATGGTGGGGTTTTCCCTGCCCGAGGCGGCCAATGAGATCGCCCGCCCGAGGCGAGCAAGATCGCGCGGATGCACGCATAACCCGCCAGCTGATCGCGCGGCACCTGCGCTATCGACGGTAATATAGGCATCAGTTTCACACCCCAGGGGTTGCCACAGGTATTGCGATAGCAGATCTGCATAGCGTTTGCCGGTGGCCCGCTCCAGGATCAGACCCAGCAGATCCGAGTTTGGAGATAGGTAGCGAAAAACTTCCCCATGCGTTCTGGGACCAGCCTTTAAGGTCAAAAGAAATTCGGCGAGCCCCGCAGGTGCGTCTATCCCCGGTTGAGCGGGGTTCCAGCCTGTTGCTGCCCGGTATTGCGCAAACTGGCCGGTCTGGTCGAGATAATTCTCATCGAAAGCGATTGCGGCCTGCATATCCAGAAGATGCTGAATGGTGCATTTTCCGTAGCCACAATCTTTGGCTTCGGGAAGATATTCAATAACCTCGGCGGTAGGCTCAAGTATGCCGGCGTGCTGCAAAATGCCTGCGAGTAACCCCGTCACCGATTTGCTGATGGAAAACAGAATATGAGGTTCTGGATCGACATAATGAGGCGCATACCACTCAAGGGCGATTTGACCTGCTTTCAGTACGATAAACGCATCAGTGTCATTTTGTGTCAACCAGGTGCCAAGGTTAGGCTGCAAGATCTCGCGTTCGAGATCTTCAAGTCTGGCGGGGTGGGTTGCAAGTGGTGAGGGCCGAGCAGCACCTTTGACTGTGGCCGTGCCGATGAACTCGCGCACGTGGTGAAAGGCAAAGCGGCTATGCGGGTTCTGACGCCAGTTTGCCAGACAGATCGTTGTGCGTTCAGAGGGTAAGTCGGTCTCAGGCATGGGGCAGTGTGGGCCGATAGCCTCCCGGACTGAACCACGGGGGCGCCGCAGATTCGTATGCCAGGCCTGCCTGAAATACATCCTTATCGGTGTAGGTGCGACCCACAATCTGGATGCTGGTCGGAACCCCGTTACTCGCGCGTCCTGTCGGCACCGTCAGCACCGGACATCGGCTTAAGGAATTAAACGGCGTGGTCATTACCCAGCCTAACGCGGGATTAACTTGCTTACCATTAATGCTCACCGTGTCCTCAGAGTGATCAAAGTCAGCCGGTACGGCCGGCAGCGCGTTGGTGGGGCAGACCAGCACTCGGTACTTCTCAAGTAACGGACCCACTGTGGCATACATCTCGTTAACCACCTCCAGTGTGTGGAGAAATTCCGCCGCCGTTGATTTCTGCGCTTCTTCGGCCCACTGACGTACATAGTTTGTCATCTTGTCGGCATGGTCTTTGAGGTAAGTCGCCATGTAAGCACCGAAAATATGGGAAAGGTATGCAAGTCCTGCATCGAGCACCCGGTGATCCCAC
>PVBE011347063.1_pt1 | contig 26710 bp, 27 predicted proteins | sample 1631181 | NCBI WGS metagenome assembly PVBE01 (sample SAMN08397723, study PRJNA350692) | Marine metagenome, whole genome shotgun sequencing project. | isolation source: water | place: Pacific Ocean | collected 2012-04
CCGAGTCTGATTGACGCGGCGGCGTCTCGCACCGAGAGATGGGGCAGTAGCTCAGTTGGGAGAGCGCGGGCTTTGCAAGCCTGAGGTCGAGGGTTCGATCCCCTTCTGCTCCACCATTTGTATCGCCGGTCCAACGCTCGTTGGGCCGGCTTTTCTATATCCCAGCGTAGATCAGCCCCGAACTCAGTGCTCCCCACAACAGTACCGTCAGTTGCAATGGACGATCTCGCCAAAGCAAGGCCGTGGGATCGCCCCCGATATCTAGGCGACGCACGATATAGAGATAGCGGAGGATCCCGTAGATAACCAGGGGAACCGTCCACTCCATGTGTTCTTGGGCAGAAGCGGATTCACCGATACCGACAGCGTACAGCGCATAACAGACGATCGAGGCAGCCGTCAGAATACTGACCACCTGATCCAGATAGGCCACGTCGTACCCTTCAAGGGCGTGGCGATGCTGTGAGGCCGACTCGCCCAACTCAATCAGTTCCTGTCGACGTTTCACGGTGGCCAGCAGCAGAGTGAGGGTGAACGTGCACAGCACAAACCACGTGGAGATCATCACATCCACGGCCACTGCACCACCAATCGCCCGGAGCAGGAACCCCGCAGCAATGGCGAGCACGTCGAGCAGAACGAGCTTCTTCAACCACACCGAATACGCCAAGTGGATCAACGCATATCCACCGAGGATGTAGGCGAACCCCGGAGCCAACCCATAAGCGGCTACGACGGATGTCAGAAGCAGGATTCCCGCCACAAAGCCGGCCACGGTGGGCGTCAACCGACCGCTGGCAATCGGTCGCGACGCTTTGAGTGGGTGAAGCCGATCCTGCTCACGATCGGTGATATCGTTGATCAGATAGATGGCCGAACTGACTGCGATGAAAAGGCCCAAGGCGATCAGGGCGCGCGTCAGATCAGGCTGCAGAAACAGATGCCCGGAAAACAGAGGTGCAGCAAGAACGAAGACGTTCTTCACCCAGTGACGAGGCCGGGCTGAACGGATCAGATCAACGAACAAGAGAATCTCGTGGGGTCAAGGTCGGTCGACCATCGATCGAGCGGCTGACTCAGAATTCGGTCTCTGGATCCTCGTAGGGACGTGCCCCGCCCATCTGTTTTGCTTGATTGAGGGCGGCTTATAGCCGTCGCAGGAACTCATCCACCAGATCTTTCACCACAACCGTGGCTCCCTCAGGAGAGGCATGCGACTCACGACACCGAGACTCAGCGTCAGTGAGATCTGGGTGCCGCCGCACTCAAACTGTCGATTCAACACGCGTGCCCGTAGGGTGAGTCCACGACGTTTGGCCTTGCTGAGATCGCCTTCAGGGAGAATCAACACAAAGTTCGCGCCATCAATGTGGACGAGTTTCTCTTCCTCCTCGACGTTCTCCGAGAGGAACTCGGAAACTCCCTTGACGATCTCATCGCCGCCCGTGCGCCCGAACTTCTGATTGTGTTCGCCCAATCGGTCAGGAGCGATCATGATACAACCCAGGGGCTGGCCATCGGCATTGGCTTACTGATCGCCTGCGGCAGAAGAGCCGTGGAGAAGAAGACCTTGTTGGGCAACTTCGTAAGAGAATCCGTGCCGGCAATTCGTATCCAGCGGCGATTGCTGGCACGCAGCTTCTCGTTTTCGTCCTTCAGCCGGGCAATCTCAGCTTGCAGGTCGGCTGGATCCTGGGCTTGACTCATTCGTCCGTGCTTCGATGCCGATGGGAGGGTCGATCCGACGGCTGGTTTCGCCCGGATCTCGGGTTGGGCCTGTTGGATTTGGAAACTCGGCTGGATTGCGGAAACTCGGCAGCCTTGCCTAACTTACGCCCAGACAACATGGCCCGCAACTAGGCTATCTACCGTGTCATCGCTTCCTTCGTACTGGATGATCCCCATCATCGTCGCCCTTGTCGGGGCCGCACTGACACTGCTGACACTCTGGCAGATGCGGAGGCGACGACAGAACAAGCTGGCCCTTCGGGTTCTGGCAGGACAGCGCCGACTTTTGGGCGAGGAAGTCGATGAGCGCTTTGAGGAATTGGCGGAAATCGACGAGGAGGATCTCCGGTCTCGCCTGGACGGCGCCATCGGCCTCGTCGATGGTCTGCACGTGGGTCTGCTCGAGCGGCAAGCCCACCTGCAGAATCTGGAGGACTTGGCCCATCTGCAGCGACACAAGATCGCAGTACTGGGGCATCACCTTGACGAGGCCGCCTCCCAGGCGCCCGAGCAGCCCCCCCCCATAGAAGACGAACCCGAGCAGCTCCCGCAGACCCGCGAGGATCTCGAGGACGATCTGCTGGGGCGGATCTCCCAGCACACGCCGCCACGGAGCAAGCGCCGTCTCGACTAGATAGACAACAGCACGGGAATGACAATAGGCGGCACCCTCTGGGGCGCCGCCTATTTCTGTCAGCAGTTATGAGCCAAGAAGTGGCAGGTCGATCGAGCGTCTATACTTCCATGATCTCCGCTTCTTTGTGCTTGATGATCTCGTCGATGCGCTTGGTGTTGTTGTCCGTCAACTCTTGGATGTGATCGTGACTGTGCCGAGCATCATCCTCCGAGATGTCACCATCCTTCTTGGCAACATCGATCAGGTCCAACCCCTCACGGCGAGAGTGACGCACAGCAACTCGCGCGTCCTCTGCCCTGCCGCGAGCGACCTTCGTCATCTCGATCCTGCGTTCTTCCGTCAATTCAGGAATCGGCAGGCGGATGACCTGCCCATCGTTGCTGGGGTTGAGCCCCAACGACTTGTCCGCCAGAATCGCCTTCTCAATGTCACCGATCAACGGTTGCTCGTAAGGCTTGATTATCAACAATCGAGGCTCGGGCGCCGTGATCGATGCCAACTGGTTCAGGGGTGTCGCTGAACCGTAGTAGTCGACACGAATGCCGTCGAGCAGCGAAGTCGTGGCCCTGCCGGTACGAATGCCGGTCAAATCTCGGGACAGCGCTTCGAGAGCGTTGGCCATCATCGTTTCCACTTCGCCATAGATCTCGTCTAACATGCCCCTGACTCCCCTTCCTTCGTGCTCCGTTGGCCTGCTCTGCTGGCCTGACTAGGATCGTCAGTCGCCCAAGCGAAAACAAGAGAATCGACGAATGGTCAGCTTCTCGCCAATCTTGGCCGTCAGATCCGTCAACATCTGGTCGATCGTCTTGTCTGGATCCTTGACGAAAGTCTGCTCGAGCAAGCAGACCTCCTGATAGTATTTCTCCAGGCGCCCTTGGACGATTTTCTCTGCAATGTTCTCGGGCTTGCCCTCATTCTTGGCCTGCTCGAGGTAGATCTCCTTCTCCTTCTCGACAGCGGCCGCGTCAAGATCTTCGCGGCCAACTGCAACAGGCTGCTCGGCGGCGATGTGCATCGCCACATCGCGTGCAAACTCCTGAAAGTCAGCCGTGCGAGCAACGAAGTCTGTTTCGCAGTTGACTTCCAGCAGGACACCAAGGCGACTTCCGGGGTGAATGTATGAGGTGATCACTCCTTCATTGGCGTCACGCCCGGCACGCTTCTCAACAGCCGACATTCCCTGCTTGCGCAAGAACTCGACGGCCTTGTCCATATCGCCATCGGTTTCTTGAAGGGCCTTCTTACAATCCATCATGCCGATCCCGGTGCTGTCGCGCAACTGGCGCACCATCGCGGCGGTGATCTCTGCCATCTGTCTTCCTTTAGAACTTGCTCAGGTAGTTGTTAGTGGATACCCGCGAGGCGGGTGAGTTTCCTAGTTCGCAGCAGCAACCTCTGCTGGCGCCTCCGGCTTGTCGTCGCCGTCCTTGTCCCCTGCGGGGCCCTCGGACTTGCCACTGGCGGCACGGCCCTCGATCACTGCATCAGCCATGTGATGAGTGATGATCTCGATCGATCGAATCGCGTCATCGTTTCCGGCGATAGGGTGACTGACAGAGTCGGGATCGCAGTTGGTATCCACGATCGCGACAGAAGGAATCCCCAGCTTCTGCGCCTCAGAGATGGCCAGCTGCTCCTTGTTGATGTCGATGATGAACATCAGTCCGGGGAGAGCTCCCATCTTGCGAATTCCGGTCAACGTGCGATCAAGGCGAGCACGCTCCTTCTCAAGCAGAAGGACTTCCTTCTTCTTCAGCCTGTCATACGTCCCATCTGTAGAGATCTTATCGAGATGGTCCAGATGACGGATGTTCATGCGAATCGTCTGCCAGTTGGTCAGCATTCCCCCGAGCCAGCGCTCGGTGACATAAAACATGCCACAGCGCTCAGCTTCCTGGCGGATGACGTCGACGGCCTGCTTCTTCGTACCGACGAAGAGAACCGGCTTGCCTTCCTGCGTTGTGCGACGGACGGCCTGATAGGCTGCCTCGAGGCCACGTAGGGTCTTGTTCAGATCGATGAGATGAATGCCATTGCGCTCGGTGAAGATGAAAGGCTTCATCTTCGGGTTCCATCGTCGGGTTTGGTGCCCGAAATGGGTTCCCGCCTCGAGCAGGTCGCTGACGCGAACCTCTGCCATGTTGTACTCCCTGTATGGGTTAGTCGTCCATGACCCGTCATCCGATACCGGAGCCCCAACGAGCACTTCCCGGTGGGACACCCCCGATACCGTCGAGATCATGTGTTTGAAGGTTGCTCGCTGCGCTCACAACCTTTTTGCGTTTGCTGCGCAAACTCTACTGCTGCCGTCTATACCTGACGACGCACTCCTCCAATGCCATTCGGCCTTGGTCTCTCTTTAGGGAGTTTCGCCCGAAGGGCGAAACTCCCTAAAGAGGTAAGTGCAGTATGCTTACCTCTTCGAGAACTGGAAGCGCTTGCGGGCGCCAGCCAATCCGTACTTCTTGCGCTCTTTCTCACGAGGATCACGCGTCAGGAATCCGGCGCGCTTCAACGCGGTACGCATGGTAGGATCGAAGCTCACGAGGGCTCGAGCGATGCCCAGAGAGGCGGCACCAGCCTGACCGCGCTTGCCACCGCCATTCGTGCTGATCGCGATATCGAACTTGTCACGTGATTCCACCAGTTGCAGCGGCTGCATCATGATCATCTCAAGTGCATCACGTCGCAGGTATTCGTCGACCTTGCGGCCGTTGATCGTGATCTGCCCTGAACCCGGATGCATCCGAACACGGGCGACGGAGGTCTTACGGCGACCGGTGGCTTCGAACTTTTGAGCGGCTTCAGCCATTGTAGAATGGGCTCCCAAAAACAAACATTGCGAAAGGTGTTTCGAAGATTCGTAGGATCTACAACTCGAGCAGCTCGGGCTGCTGTGCGGCGTGACCGTGGTCGGCACCGCCATAGACACGTAGCTTGCGGAACATCTTACGGCCAAGGGGGTTGTTCGGCAGCATGCCCCAGACGGCCTTCTTGATGACGCGCTCGGGATGCTCTGCCAGGACGCGCTCGAAAGGTGTGGTCTTCAATCCACCGGGATGCCCCGTGTGATGATAGTAGACCTTCTGCTCGGCCTTGCGACCGCTAAGATGAACCTTGCAGGCGTTGATGACGACGATGTGATCGCCCATGTCCTGGTGGGGCGTGTAGGTCGGCTTGTGCTTGCCTCGTAGAATGTGGGCAATCTGGCTTGCCAGACGACCGAGCGTCTTGCCCTGTGCGTCAACGATGAACCAGCGATTTTCGATCTCGCTCGCCTTAGGGCTGTAAGTTTTGTATGTCAATTTGTACGTTCCACGCTGTGGGACCACGTAGCAGTCCCAGTTTGATGACCCAGTTGATGGCCAATCCGATGCCACGACTCGTTGATTACGACTCTGGCACAGGGATTCCGACCCGGGTACGAACTGGAAAATCTACGCGCTCTCAGATAGACTGTCAACGACGGCCGCCTGATTCGCCCGTCGGCGACGACGGATCCACCAGCGCCCGCCCACGGCCAGAACAGCCAGGGCCAGGATCGCGAGTCCCACCCGGTTATAGACGGACACCCACTCCAATACCAGAGGCCAGTTGCGCCCAACCATCAGCCCTGCACCCAGCAGAATTCCATTCCAGGCCATCATTCCGAGCAGCGCCGCGAGAAAAACGCCACGAAAACGCATGCGGCCCATGCCGGCAGCCAGCGAAATGGCCGAGCGAATCCCGGAGAGAAAGCGATTGGCGACTACCAGCCATAGGCCGTACCTGTCGAGCCACGCTTGTGCCCGGTCAAGATACTTTTCAGACAGGATTCGTGCGACTCGGGGGTGACCCACAATCAGTGAGCGTCCCTTGGTCAGGCCGAGATACCACATGACCATGAATCCCGCGGTCCCCCCCACGCTCGTGGCGGCATAGACGGGTTGCCAGTCCAGTGCTCCGCGACCGACCAGATACGCACCAAACACGACCACCGTATCTCCTGGGACCGGTGGTATAACGTTCTCGAGAAACGCGCTGAGGCCGAGAACCGCATAGGACCAGAACGGTGGCCACGAGGTCATCTGCTCGGTGGCACCCGCGATCAATTCGCTCATGCGTCCACCGCGCCCCCTAAGGACACCAGGGCAACGGCTTGGGCGGCCATCCCTTCTTCACGGCCGATGAATCCAAGCCGCTCCGTCGTCGTCGCCTTGATGCTGACGCGGGACACGTCGAGTTGAAGTGTCGCGGCGAGAGACGCGGCGATCTGCTGCGCGTAAGGAGCCAATTTCGGAGCCTGAGCTATGATGACCGTATCGATGTTAATGATCTGAGCGCCCATCGACTGCAGCCGATTCCGCACTTGCTCCAACAGGACGAGACTGGAGATCCCTGCGTAGGCTGCATCGGTGTCGGGGAACAACTGGCCCACGTCTCCGAGATTTACCGCCCCCAGCAGCGCGTCGATCACGGCATGGGTCAGCACGTCTGCGTCGGAGTGACCCATCAGCCCTCGAGGAGATTCGATGGGTACTCCGCCGAGAATCAGGGGGCTCCCCTCGTCGAATGCGTGGACATCATAGCCCTGCCCGATCCGCGTGGGAAGGGTCTCCGGTGACGGCAGGTCGCGGGGTGTGGTCACCTTCACGTTGGCTACATCTCCTTCGACGATATGGACTTGGTGGCCGGCTCGCTCCACCAGAACCGATTCGTCCGTGGCGGGCTGGGCAGGGTCTCGTTGGGCAAAGGCAGAGATCAACAGCTCCCGATGAAATCCTTGTGGAGTCTGGGCATTCCAAAGTTGTCTTCGGTCGGGCGTGGCCACGATAACGCCATCCGCGACCTGTTTAACCGTGTCTGTCACGGGCAACGCCGCAATCGCCGCCCCATGGCGGTCGGTAGCATCGATCACATTGGCCACCAGGTCAGGACGCACCCAGGGGCGGACAGCATCGTGCACCAGGATGATGTCATCTTCGTCCTGCAGGGCTTTGAGTGCCTCATAGACCGAGTCGGTCCGCTCGTGTCCACCAAAGACGGAGCCACGCAACTTGGGGCCGATCGCGGCAGCGATCGAGTCGTAGCGATCTTGATCATCGGGATGGATTGCCACGACGATCCCATGCACGCGGTCACAGCGATGAATCGCCTCTATGGTGCGAGCCAGCAGGGGGCGACCATTGACCGGCAGATACTGCTTGGGGGTTTCGCTTCCCATCCGTTGACCACGACCCGCAGCAGGAATCAGAACCACACCCGTGGAACCGCTCAACGCCGATCTCCATGAATGAACATGGCGTCACCATAGCTGTAGAAGCGATATCGGGCCCCAACGGCATGCTGATACGCCTTGCGAATATGCTCTGATCCTGCAAAGGCGCTCACCAGCATCATCAGGCTTGAGCGAGGCAGATGGAAATTTGTGATCATCGCGTCTACGAGTTTGAACCTGTGATCGGGTGTGATCACCAGGTCAGTCCAGCCTTCCCCAGATTTGAGTGTCCCCGTCTTTGCGCAGGTTTCCAGAGCGCGGACACTCGTGGTCCCTACTGCCACCACACGTCCACCAGCGGCACGACGTTTCATGATCCGTTCGGCCGCCTCTGGCTCCAAGCGAAAGTACTCCGCCTCCACCCGATGCTGCCGTGGATCTGCCGCACGAACGGGGGCGAATGTTCCGGCCCCAACGTGCAACAGGAGGCGTTCTATCGTCACACCGGCCCTTTGGATCTGACCAAGCAGCGTTTCGCTGAAATGCAAGCCAGCTGTGGGTGCAGCGATCGAACCGTTGGTGCGTGCAAACACGGTTTGATATCGCTGAGAATCTGCCTCGACGGGAGATCTCCGAATGTAGGGTGGCAGCGGAATCTGCCCGATGTCACCGGTAAGCTGAAAGAACGTGTCCAGTCCCGTGGGATCGACACCTGTGTCATCGTGTCCGACGATGCGAAAGTGCAGTCGATCTTCAACACGATCGATGACCTCCAACTGCAACCCGCTGCTGGCCTCCAGTATCTTGCCGGCAACCAATCCCTTGAGGGGTTTCGCCATCGCCATCCAGCCCTCGCCTGGCGCCCTGCCCAGAACCAGAAGTTCAACCAGTCCCCCCGTCGATGGCTTGCGCGTGAGCAATCGCACCGGCACGACACGAGTCTCGTTCAGGACCAGCACATCATCGGCGCGAAGATGCGAGAGAAGGTGTGGGAATCTGCTGTCGGTGAGATCCCCCTTGCAGCGATCGAGAATCAGAAGCCGTGAACCGTCCCGCTGCGAGGTCGGATGGAGCGCGATCAGCTCGTCGGGAAGATGAAAATCGAGGTCGTCCAGGTTCATCGAAGGCCGGCGGGGAAAGACAGCAAGCTACGTGTCCCTCCGAATCAGATCAAATCCCTTCGTATAACGAAACAAAGCCGCCTCATCCTTGAGGCGGCCTTCTTCTTGGAGCTCGCACTGCACCTCCCTCGTCATCTCACCTCGCGGTACTGCCGGCCGGAGGATGGAGGTAAGATGTTCCTCCTTGAATAGGTGACGTGCTGTATACTTCGGGTCGGAGTGGACTGGACTCGTCGGCGAGCTCCGTTTCTGGCGCTGATCCCTACAACAGGGACAGAGCCGTGACCAATGACACGTTGGACTGAACCAGCATGGAGTTGCTTGCGCTGACCAGGATCTGTGCCCTCGTGAACGAAGTCACCTCCGTAGCCACGTCCGCATCGCGTATCGTGGCATCCGACGCACTGATGTTCTCGATTTCTACCTCGGTGAAAGCGATACTGAAGTTCAGCCGATTCTGTGCCGTTCCTAGATCCGCTCTGGCCACTGATACAGTGGCCGTCGCCTGGTCGATGTAGGATATCGCCTGACGGGCAGAGTCAAGACTCGCCACGGACGTGCCGCCCAGATTCAGACTCGTGCCCGTAGCACGTAGATCGGAGATGCCGACCTCGAGACGATTGAAGAAGGAGTTGGACGGGCCCACCTGGAACGATCCGCCCGTGCTGCCCTCAACAACGATGGTCGTACCGTCGAGATCTCCATCCGTGTAGTCACCGATAGCGCCCTGTACGCCGACACCCGCCAGGGTGACCTGAACACCGAGTCGATCGAAATTGGCCACGACCGATGTCCCCGAAGCCACCACATTTCCGTCCAACAGCGTGCCCATGTTCAGCGTCTGGGTGACGGCGCCATTTCCCAGCATCAAATCCCCATCGGCGGCGGTGTCAGAAAAGGTGAAGGTTCCGTCCTGAACAGCGGACAAGCTGATACGGGTAACCCCAGTTGTCGCACTCCCTGTGACGGCGGTCGAGGCCGTGCTGCTGACCTGATTGCCAAAACCGGTGAGCAGATTGCTACTGTTATACGTCGTCGCTTCGACGATTCGATCGATCGCGGACACGAGCTGGTCAAACTCAGCTGCGATAGATTCCCGATTCGTATCATTCACCGTGCTCGTAGCCGACTGGTTGGCCAATTCCTTCATCCGCACGAGCATGTTGTTGACTTCCTGCAGCGATCCTTCGGCCGTCTGCAGCAGATCAGACCCCTGTTGCGCATTGCGCACGTTCTGGCCGAGCCGAGCGACCTCGCTTCTGAGACCTTCAGATACGGCCAGTCCTGCCGCATCATCAGAGGCGCGATTGACTCGCAGTCCCGATGAAAGTCGCTCGAGTCCTCGGTGGAGGACGTTCACGTTGCGCGAGATCAATCGCTGCGTATTAATGGCAGCGATGTTGTTGTTCACTCGCAGTGGCATGTTACGATGTTGCCTCCTTGCTCCTTGGGGCGAAGTCCGTTTCGAAGCTAAACGACGGCCATCGGGCAGATAGCCCAGTGTAAATGCAGTGTAAACAACCAGTTTTTCCGGAACGGGGCTATTGAATCGTCCTCCCCGCCTCCACCGGATGTAGTCCACCTGTTCCGTATATCGGGCCCCCTTGCCGCCAACATTAGCACGTTGTCCGTTTTTTTCCATCTTACAGTCATTTTCCACGAAAGTCTTGGGCAGATCCGTCGATACTCGGACTATGATACCACGTTCCATTAAGTAACATGAAGTAGTTTCGGAGTGCCCTCTCCGCGTGAGATCTACCGCTTCAAGACGGTCCTCAAGGAGGAGTAGGACAGTCGTTCGTCGCAGTCTTCCCACCGAGCCACGCTCGATCCGGGCCACACTCGATTGGGGCGACTGCCCATCATCAGGCAGGAACAAGGAGGTTTCAGCCAATGTTCGCAGCACGAATCAACAGCAACGCTGCCTTCGAGCGCGCCCGCCACGTGCACGGCCGCTCCGCGAGGGAACTGTTACCCAGCCAGACACGACTCGGATCGGGGATGCGAATCAACAGCGCCCGTGACGACGCGGGCGGGCTCTCGATCTCTGAGGGGATGCGCGCCGAAATCGGTGGCCTGACCCAGGGAACCCGCAACACAGAAAGGGCCATCGAACTTCTGCGCACGGCGGAAAGCGCGATGGGTGAGATCAATCCGATCCTCATCCGTATGCGCGAACTGGCGACGCAATCGTCGACGGATACCCTCAACGACACGAATCGGGAGGGCATTCACTCCGAGTTCACTCAGTTGAGCGAATACATCGATCGTATCACCAAACTCGCTTCCTACAACGGCCAGAGTCTGCTGTCAGGTTTCGGCAACAAGGTGAACGATGCAGCCTCGTCGGCCATCGATACGCTGGCCGACAATGGGATTCGCCGTGTGGATCTGGCCAGTGTCGATGCAGGCACCTACACCTTCACTGACTCGCCCGCCGACAATGAGATCACGCTGAGCAATGGCACTAATTCTCAGACGATCTCGCTCGGATCGATTCTCGATGGCGATAAGGTGGCTGAAGGGACGACGATCGTCGCCAACTTTGATCAGTTGGGCGTCGAGGTCGTGTTGGCCGGACATGACGTTGCCAAATCGCAAGGCAGCTACACCGACGGTGATCTGGATGGCCAGACGCTGGTCATCGAAGAAGGAATCGGTGGCAGCTTTCAACTCGGTGGCGACGGTGTCAACGCGGATCGCCTCGACTATGACATCAAGGACATCACGGTCAGCGGCACGGTACTCGGCATCGACCAACTCAGTGTCGGCACGCGAGACAGCTCACGCCATGCCTTGGCCTCGATCGATAAGGCCATCGACAGAATGTCGAAAGAACGCGGCGAAGTCGGCGCCGTGCTGAATCGATTGCAGCACACGCTCAGTTTCGCCGAGGGTGCGATCGAAGGTGTAACCGCCTCCGAGGGAACGGTTCGTGATACAGATTTCTCCGCCGAGACGACGTTGGTCGCAAAAGGACAGATCCTTCAGGACCTCTCTCGGTCAGCCATGATTCAGTCGCGTATCCCCGTAGAGACGGTGATGTCACTGTTAACCGGATAGAAACCAAACTCGCGGGAATACAACAAACCGAAAGAGCGCTACACCTTACCGCTCAGGGTCTTCATCTCTGCGCGTAGCGTCCCTGGCCGAGTCTCTGAGCCGCAGAACTCGGATCTCCCCGCCCCGCGTGGAGACGTCTTTGTCAAAGACGGCCACCGTCTGGGAGATGGAGGGGTCTAGGAGAAGCTCGAAGTAGGCTCGGTTCACCCGCTGTCGATATAGGGCGGCCAGACTCGACGGCTGCGCATCGTCGTTCAGGTATCGGGCGTAGGCACCGTCCGGCAGAACGACATATTGCACGCCGCTCTGCCGCAGTTGTCGTGGGCTCCGCCAGCCCCGACTGAAGACCCGTCGCGTCTCTTGATCATCGAGATCAACGTGAGCACGCAGGGCCTCAGGAACGACTGGCTCCTTGAGCCAGACCTCGAGATTCACGATCCGGTAGGCGGGAGAGAGTCTGCCTTCGGTTTGGAGCAGTTGCTGTGCCTGCCTCGATGTCGCATAGGCCACAAGGAGGCCATGCCGGTCGTCGACGGAGGGCAGTCGTGGACAGTACGGAAGCCAGGTCATGCCGATCCCGGTACCGTCGGGGATCGTCTGCTGTATCCATTCGGCAGCGCGGGTCCGCGTGTCGGTGAGATGCAGTTGCAGACTGTTCTGCAGCGATGACGCCCCATTCGGTATCAGTGCAAGGATGGCCAGTCCAGGCAGCAGCCAAGCGGGTGAACGTGGCAATCGAGATTCGACATGAGCCAAAAACCGTGTCGCCTGGACGATGAGAATCCCCAGATAGGGCAGCAGATAGTGCAGGCTCTCCTTCGTCCACGACCCGATATAGGCGAAAGCAGGCACGATCGCGGCCAGGGCGAGCCAGTCCACACGGTCGCGCCGTGCGAGGCCCCCAACGGCGCCCGCCAATAGGAGTCCTCCAAGAATGTGCTCCGCCAACACCCAATCGCGCGCAATCCACCACCAGGGTGACGTTTCGCGCAGGGCAAAGTCCAGGCTGGACAATTGGTAGCGGGCAAGTCCGAGGTATTGCTCCGGTGCCAACAGGAAATACGGACACGCGAGCAGGGCAGCCGCGACCGCAGCAGTACCTGCGCCCAGCAGCCGAGGCTCCACGATCCTTCGCCACACTGGGACGTCGCCGTGGCGCAACAGATGAGCCGCCAACACGGCAAGCGCACACAGAGCGCCATTGTATTTCGTGGCCAAGACCAGGCCGCAGACCACACCTGCCACCAGGTAGTCCCGCCAATACCCCTCCTCTTGTAGAATCTTGACCGCATAGAAGATGGCGAGTGTCGACAGCATGGCCACGGTCGCATCGGGCAGGGCCATATGGGCCTGGCGAACGGAAATCACTGCCACGGCCAGACTGAGCGCCCCGAACCAGGCCCAGGAACCGGCGCCTACTCTACGGATGAGTTGATAGATCAGTGCAATGTGGATCAGATCGGCCAGAATGCTGATGCCTCTGCCAACGAGGACGCTCAGACCCGGATCGGTGTAGGACAGTAGCCTCAGGCGATCCAGATAGGTCGCATCGGCCAACGCGGGTGCGACCCAGCCACCTGCAACGGTGACACCGAGGGCCACGAGGTATTGAAAGAATGCCGGGTAGGTGAACTCCGTCGGGTGCAAGGTCGCCTCCCGAAAGAAGTTCCAGATACTGGCGGCGACACCGATCTCGTCGACGTGACCGTAGAAGTCCGGATACCCCTGCTTCATCCCGATCAGTCGAAGTCCGGCCCCCACCGCCAGGATGGCACCAACTTGGACCCGTGACGTCATGACGGAAGGGAGGATGACGCCGGCAACTGCTGGCCGTCCTGCTGTCTGGCGTATCGGAAGATCGTGGCGATGATCTTCCATCCGGCACGGCACGATCCAGATATCGTTCCGGCCACCTTCGATTCACCGGCGAGTCGTCGCCGATAGCTCACGGGTACCTCGACGGATCGAAGGCCGCGCCGGGCCGCCTTTACCTGCATTTCCACGGTCCATCCATAGTCTCGATCTGCCATGTCCAACCGTGTGAGGGCGTCTCGTCGGATGGCACGAAAGGGGCCCAGGTCGGTGAATCGCACACCATACATCCACCGAATCAGCAGCGTCGCCAGGGCATTGCCGAATCGCTGTTGGGGCATCAGAGCTCCCCATTCGTGCTGACCCAGCACTCGAGACCCGATGACAAGATCTGCCTCATTGGCGATGATCGGCGCCAGGATCTGAGCGACTTCTCGCGGATCGTCAGAGTAATCTCCGTCGACGAAGACGATCACCGCTGCCTCGTCCTGCACGGCCTCTATCCCCGTGAGACACGCCTGCCCATAGCCGCGACGTGGCTCGCGAACAACACGTGCACCCGCGTCGATCGCTCGACGCGCGGTGTCATCGGTCGACCCGTTGTCGACCACGATGATGTCGTAGATGAGGTCTCGCGGCAGATCACCGACCACGCGTCCGATGGAATCCTGCTCATTCAGTGCAGGGATAATGAGTGCGACAGGTGGTGTAGTCACGGTCATTCCAGCGGCCAACTTGGGTGCGCTGACAGAGGGGCCGAAGACCGCGACAGAGGGGCCCCTACGTAGGAGTCACAGAGCTGAGAGATGCATCAATGATGAGTTATAGATGCAACTCGAGCCAGTCCAGCACCAGCTGCGACAGAGTCGGTGCTTCCAGCAGTTCGAGGCCATGGGCGGCAACGCCCGGCACGACGGTCAGCGTCTTTGGATCACTGGTCAAAGAATCCAACAACAAGGCGAACCTATGATAACTGAAGGTCAACTCATCGCTTACGGGCAGTATATCGGACTCCCCGACCAGATAGAGCATCGTGTGAGGGCTGAAATTCGCCACACCGTCACCGATCACAAGGGGTAATTCGTCGGAATCCCACAGTCCGGGAGAAATCGCAACGCCGGCCTTCAGATCGTCGGGAAAAGCCCCCATCGCGACGAACGCCACGTTTCCGCCACCGCCGGTACCGATGACGGCCAGTCGACTCGCGTCGGCCGATGCTTGACCGCGCAACCAGGTGATCGCGGCGCGTACTTCGAGGTGGAAACTGTCCAGATCGGCCAGCAGCAGTTGTTCGACCGCGCGACCATCACTCGGTAGCGACGTCAGCCCGTGGCCGCGCAAGTCAACCGCAAGGACATTGTATCCATGCTCGAGCAGGGTCTCGAAAAACTCATCGAAGAGCCATTCCTGACCCGCCAGATTGTTGCCCACGTCGTGGACGAGGATGACCGTGGGTTTGGATGCGCCCCCTGTGCGACCATAGATCCCGGCCACATCCAGACCATCGACGCTACCAAAGGAGACCGCGTCGATGGCATACAGACGCCCCTCGCCCAGCGGCAGGTCCGGACCCACAATCTTTGGGTCGTCGTCACTGTCGCTCCCACAACTGGCGAACACTACGAGCAGCATCAACAGGCTGATACGAATTGCGTGAGAGATGATACCGGCCACAGGCATCTTGAATGGCCACAGCTTCGTCAAAGGGAACTCCGATGTCACTTGACTGGAATACAGGAACTTGCGGGCTTTCATCAACTTACTGAGCCTCTGTTGGAGGTGTCAACGTGTCAGTTTCCTGTCGTGATTCCGAGAAAGCCCATTGATCGAGGTCCGAGGACTTTCCATAAGCCATCCCGGCGGCATCTGTGCCCTCGATTCGGTCGACCTCGACCTGATCGAAGGACAGCATGTGGCCCTGATGGGGGCAAACGGCTCTGGGAAGACGACGCTGATTCGCTGTCTCAATGGTCTGCTCCAACCCACAAGTGGTTCTGTTCTGGTCGATGGCTTGTCTACGAGCCACGTCGATGACCTGAACCAGATCCGACGCCGCGTGGGGATGGTCTTTCAGAATCCAGACGATCAGCTGGTCACGACGTCGGTGGAGGCTGAGGTCGCCTTTGGTCTGGAGAACTGCGCAGTTCCCGTGGATTTGATGCGGCAACGAGTCGATGAGATGCTAGAAGCATTCTCACTGGAGCGATATCGGCACACACCACCCCACTTGCTGTCTGGAGGCGAACGGCAGCGACTTGCCATCGCCGCCGCCGTGGCGATGCGACCGGTTTATCTGCTGTTGGACGAACCAACAGCTCTTCTGGATCCAGCCTCGGGCGAAGAATTGATGCGCTGGATCGAACGCCTGTGTCTTGATCAGGGCATTTGTATCGTACATGTGACCCAGAGCCCTGAGCAGGCCTCAAGGGCTCAGCGGCTACTGGTCCTGCGTCGTGGCAGCCTTGCCCATGACGACAAGCCAGTTGTCGTGTTTGCAGATGGACTTTCTTTGGAAGAGGATGGGATCTGTGCTCCCTTCAGTGTCCGGTGCGCTCGATCCTTGCCCTTGCCCCTCGATCCTCTGCCGCTAACGATCGAGGATCTGGATCGGCAGCTCGCCCACTGGACAGAACCCGCTTCCTCAGAGCGCCCTTCAGAGCCTTGCGATGATGTTGTGCCGCAGATGGGGATCCGCCACGTGTCGCATACCTATGCGGAGGGCGTACCGGAGCCGATTCAGGCGCTCGATGGTGTCGAGATGGAGATCGGACGCGGTCAGATTCTGGCGATAGCAGGTGCGAGCGGATCGGGGAAGACCACACTCGTTCAGCACCTCAATGGTCTGCTACGACCCACACGGGGCCGCGTGGAATTGGACAGGATCGACCTGACAGACGAAAACCGGCTGCCTCTGATGCAACTGCGACGCCGAGTTGGACTCGTGTTTCAGTTCGCCGAGGCTCAGTTGTTCGCCGAGACCGTAGCGGAGGATGTCGCCTTTGGGCCCCAGAATGTCGGCCTCGCCCCCGCGAAGGTGGACGAGGCGGTGGCCACCGCACTGGATGCGGTGCAACTGCCCCTGGCCGAGTACGGAGATCGATCCCCTTTTCATCTCAGCGGTGGTGAGCGCAGACGGGTCGCCATCGCCGGGGTCCTGGCGATGGACCCACAAGTACTCGTCCTCGACGAGCCTACGGCGGGGCTCGATGCCCAATCGACTCGCGTACTGATCCAGATTCTGCAGGACCTGCAGCGCGATGACCGCAGCGTCGTCTTGGTGACTCACGATATGGATTTGATCAGCGAGTTGGCGCCTCGCCTTGTGATTCTGCACAAGGGACAGATCGCGTACGACGGACCCACCGTCGGTGCTTTCGACACGGAGTGGTTTGCCGATGAGGCGCCCCTCATCCCGCCGCTGGCCTGGCGATTCGGACGACTCCGTCAGGCACGCGACGGGTTCACGCATGACCTGTTGACCTTCGCTGACGTCGACGCCTATGCTCGATCCCTGATCCCGGCGGGCCTTACCGGTGATGAAAGCCCCTCTCACAACCCGTAGAGCAGGACTGCCGCATGTCGAACACCCCATCTACCCATCGCCCCCTTCTGCTGAAGGGTGGCCGGATCGTCGATCCCGCATCGAACCGTGATGAGCAGGCCGATTTGCTGATTCATGACGGGAAGGTGGCCGCCCTGGGTCAGGATCTTGGCGCGCCCGATGTGGAACACGTAGATGTGACCGGACTCATCGTTGCCCCCGGTTTCATCGACGCCCATGTCCACTTGCGCGAACCGGGCTTCGAACACAAAGAGACGATTCAGACGGGGACAGAATCGGCCGCTGCGGGTGGTTTTACCGCCATCGCCACGATGCCGAACACAGAGCCACCTCCGGATACAGCCGACGGAATCGCAGACCTCGTAGAGCGCTACGACGGAGCCTGTGTGCGCGTGTATCCCATTGGCACGGTGACCGGTGGACGCGCCGGCAACGGCCTGGCTCCCCTGAAGGAAATGGCAGGGGCAGGTGCCATCGCCTTCTCAGACGACGGAGACCCTGTCGAAGAGGAAGACATGATGCGGCAGGCACTGCGCCTGGCCGCCGAATTGGGTCGGCCCATTGCTCCCCATGAAGAGGTCAAACGTCTGACCGCCGGTGGCTGCATGCACGAAGGTATCGTGTCCAAACGACTCGGCCTGAAGGGCATGCCCTCGGCAGGTGAAGAGCAGATGATTGCCAGAGACATCGATCTTGTGAGAGAAACGGGCGGCCCCCTGCACATCCTCCACATCAGCACCGCCGGTACCGTCGATCTGGTGCGCGGTGCCAAAGCCGAAGGCCTGCCCGTCACGTGTGAGGTACTCCCCCACCACTTTCTGCTCACCGATGAGCAGGTGGAGAAGCAGGGCACGGCGGCGAAGATGAGTCCCCCGTTGCGCGCTCAGGTCGATGTAGAGGCCATGCTTGCAGGCCTTGCGGACGGCACGATCGACACCCTCGCCACCGACCACGCCCCACACACGGCTGAGGAAAAGTCTCTGCCCTTCCTCGAGGCCCCCATGGGCATCGTCGGTTTAGAGACCGCAGTTGGCCTATCGCTCACTCATCTGTTCCATGCAGGTGTTCTCGACCTGCAGGCACTGATCGATCGATGGTCGTGCGCGGTGGCACGAATCCTGGGACTTGCCGGAGGAAGGCTGCAGGTCGGAGATGAGGCGGATGTGACGCTGTTGGATCTGGATCAGGCATGGTCTATCGACAGTCGGCACTTCCTCTCGAAATCCACAAACACGCCCTTCGATGGACACGGGATTCGCGGGCGTGCCGTGGGGACGATCGTCGCCGGCCGCATCGTACACCGAGCGCTGTCGCTCAGCGCGGAATAAGCTGAGAGATCTGAGTGACTGAACTAGGCTGACGGGCCACCATGCCCTTTCTGCTACATACATCTCCAGGCTTCGATTACTATCGTCCATCTGCTGTGAACGCGTCCGTCCAGTGCTCGATGTGAACGGGTGTCGAAGACATATCGACAGCGACCACATCGAATCGGCATTCTGTGTCGCTGGCGCGCACTCGTAGAAAGTGCTTGGCGGCGCGCATCAATCGCTGCCGCTGTGCTGAAGACAGACGGGCTTCCGGGTGATTCCGTTCCCCAGCTACGGCCGTCGATTTTACCTCGACAAAGACCCAGCACCTTCCATCTCTGGCGACCAGATCGATCTCCCCACCTGCTGCGCGGTATCGGCGATCTTCGATTGCATATCCAAGGGTTTCCAGATGGGCGGCTGCAGCAGATTCGCCGGTGGGCCCGGTCTCCGGGATCTTTGGAGACACTCCGCCGAACCCCAACTGCAACTGGTCGCGTTCGACCAGAGGCGAGAAGCTGTATCGGTGCTCCGCACAGGGACCATGATTCAGCAAGGCGTCCCGATGGCCGGGGCTCGCGTACCCCTTGTTGCTGGCGAATCCGTAGCCCGGGTGAAGCGCGTCGAGGGCCACCATCAGTTCATCACGATGTTCCTTGGCGACGATCGACGCAGCGGCAATGCTCATCGATCTCGCGTCGCCATCGACCAGCAGGGTTTCGGAAAACGAACTACCTGGTGATCGATTGCCATCCACGAGCACGTGCTGCGGGGCAGGCTGGAGTCCGTCGAGAGCGACGCGCATCGCCTCCATGGACGCCTCCAGGATGTTGATCCGATCGATGCGAGCCGCCGACACGACGGCCACGTGCCACGCGATGGCGTCCGCCTCGATCTGTCGTCGCAATGCCTGACGTTCGGGCGGGTCGAGAGCTTTCGAATCGTCCACCCCCTTCAGGCGCGTGCCGGGTGCAAGAATCACGGCCGCGGCTACGACGGGCCCCGCCAGACATCCCCTTCCCACTTCGTCGACACCGGCAACATGCGTCATCTGAGTCGACCAGAGACCGTCCTCATGCTGTCGGATCCGCCTCAGTCGTCGCTGCTCAGCTTCTCGCCGGCGAAGACGTTGGCGCTCCCGCACGGCGAGACGTCGAACGCCGGCGCGGGCATCCTGTTCCAACAGGGCCAGGACCGTGCGACCCGCCCCTCCGCGGCGTGCCAACATCTCCTCGATCTCGGCGATCGTCGCCTCACTCAGATGCTGAGCATCGAGTTTCACGCTGGTTGACAGTTTCTGGGATGCCGGTACATTGCGAGAGGTTCGAAACCTTCAGTTGCTCGGTGCCGATTTCCTGGGAGTTTGTCTGTGCGAAGCCTGCGTTTCACCGCCATGTGCACCATCTTTTCACTGTTGCTGGCCGGTTCTGCGACAATGGCGCAGACGGGAACGACAGACGCCCGCGTGTATCTGACGGATGGCACGATCATCATGGGGCAGCTGATCCAACGCAGCGATGACCTGGTCATCGTACGCAGTAGCAGTGGCGAGATCCACACATTCGAACCCAACCAGATCGACCGGATCGTAACGCTGGACTCCCTCGGCAGCCAGGCTCAGACCGTCACGGTGCGCGAGTTCCCCTATATCAGCTTCCTGGGGGGCACTGTCGCCTTCGGACTGATATCATGGCTGCAGTTTGACACGGCCAGTGATCGCGATGCGGAAGCCAAGATCAACGCTCGACATGGTGTCGAGGGACGTGCTGCCGAACTCAAGGACAAAGCAGATCGAGCACGCGTTTGGGGTTGGTCGTCTCGCGCCCTTGCCTTGGCATCGCTGGGCGTCGCCCTGATTCCGCAGGAACGAACCAAGCGGGTCTTCCCCGAAATCTCGGTCCAACACGACGGCACTGCCCGCCTTCAGGTCGTCTACGCATTTTAGGTCAGCAGCACGCGACCTACCGCCGACCCCGCAGGCGTCGGATCTCCTGCGTCATCGCCTCGATCTTCATGTTCTGCAGTCGCACGATGTCCGCGTAGAGTCGGTTCCGCTCATCCTGTCCGTCCAGTGTCTGGCGAAGTCCATCGACCTGGTCCAGGATCCCGACGACCTCTCCCTCTTCGCCTCCTTCAGTGAAGCTCTCCACGCTCTGACGTAATTCGCCCCACTTCTCGTCGATCTGTCGATCGAGACTCTCTTCCTCCTCCGTCGTCGCCCGGCCTTGCCCCGCCTGGTCCACTTCCTTCTCCCAGACCTGGGAAAACTTTCCACCGCCAGCCTCCTTTTCGGCAGCAGCCGCTTTGGGTCGCGCGTCTGCCGGGCGCTTCTGGCTGGTGTTGACGACCCACCACACGACGCCAGCCAGGGCCAGCAGTCCAACACCCGCGAAACCGATCAACACCCAAGGGCCATCGAGTGGGTTGCCGTCGGCTTCGGCTTCGGCCTCCTCCGTCTCCTGCGCAGGAGGCGCGCCCTCTGCGACGGCACCGACCATTCTCGGCGGAGGCTGGGCCGGAGGCCAGGGTTCGCCACGGAACAAGGCCTGGTATTTCTCGGCGCTGTCGGGTCGAGCCTGCAGGCGATAGACCTCGCCCAGTGTTAGGTAGACATCGCGGCGACCACCGCTTACGTCCAACGCTCGATACAGCTTCTCCAGCGCCCCATCATATTCACCCAGGTGGCGATGGGCTTTTGCCGCGTGAAACAACGCGTTGACGTTGCTCGGCTCTTCAACCAGGACTTCCTCAAAGGCCTCCAGCGCTGCTCTGTGCTCCCCCCCTACCTCGCGCTGAAGTCCTTCAGCGTAGGGATTCCGCTGCACCCGAGTCAGCACCTCAGGCTCGAATTCGAGGTCGGGGACAGGTGTGTCCGGGGTCACTGCTGGCTCTGCCGCAACTTCAGGTTGTGGTGTAGCGTCTTCCGAGGTCTTGGGCCGCAAGAATCGTGTGGCGAGCCAACCCGTCCGGCCATCGGCGATGCGGATCTGCGTCCAGCCACCTTGCTCCGCCCCGATGCGATCCACTTGTTGCCCGCGAAAGAGCATGGTCACCGAGGATCGACCCGTAGACGGTCCTTCGCGCAGACGCACACCTTGCCCAGCAACCACGAAACGAGCCAGGACGAGTTGGCCGTGAACCCACCCGTGGCCTCCATCTACCATCTGAATCTGGATCCAACCGGCATGACGACCGACCTCGATGACCTCGACACCACGTCTTAGAGCGGCGACCTCCCGTGACTGCGTGGTCGCGTCGGCTCGGATGTTGACTTGATCACGATCGATGATATGCACTTGTTGAGCCAGAACGCTTGGAGCCAGACTCACAACCAGACTCGACACGAATGCAACAGTGACGACTGAGGGAAGGCGGATCATGCCGCGTCCTCCTGTACCTGAAGATGGTGCACGAGTGCCCGCAGACCCAGTCGGTAGGAGTCCTGTCCAAAGCCGGCGATCTGACCGACACAAACGGGGGCGATCACTGACGTGTGCCGAAAGGCCTCGCGGGCATGGACATTCGACAGGTGGACTTCGACGGTCGCGAGCCCGACACCCGCCACGGCGTCCCGTACGGCGATGCTGTAGTGTGTGAGTGCGCCTGGGTTGATCACAATACCTCTTGCCCGGGAGGCGGCAGCGTGAATGGCATCTACAATCTCACCTTCGTGGTTTGATTGTGTGAACCGCAACTCCACGCCCAATTCTGAGGCAACCACCGACAAGTGGCTCTCCACATCGGCCAGCGTGGTTGCTCCATAGACGTCTGGCTCGCGTGTACCGAGCAGATTCAGATTGGGGCCGTGGATGACGGCGATTGGAAGTGCCATAACTCTCACACTCGTTGATAGGTGGAAACCTGGCCTGTATGACGAAAAGCCCGGTCGATGACGAGGGCTGACAGAACAATTGCTGCTGTGTCAGCCCGCAAGATGTGGTGGCCCCAAATGAAGCTGCACGCGCCCTGACTATCCAGACAAGTCAGTTCGCGGGGATGGAATCCGCCTTCGGGTCCGATGAAGAGAGCCAGGCATCGAGAATCGGGCACCCAATTCTCCTCGAGCGAACCATCCGCGCCAGGATCGGCGACCAACAAGGACAGTTCGCGCTCGGCAAAGGAGGTGACGACACTGTCGAATTCCATCACCTTTGCGATTTCCGGAATATGGGACCGCCCACACTGTTTGGCCGCCGCCTGTGCAATCCGCTCCCATCGCTCCAGCTTGCCCTCTCCCCTGACAACGCCACGTTCGGTCAACAGTGGCTGGATCGTGTGGACACCGATCTCCGTCGCCTTCTCTACCACCGTGTCAAAGCGCTGCCCCTTCATCATGGCCACAGCCAGATGCAAATAGGGCTGCCCCTCTGCATGTTCCTGCTTCTGCTCCACGATCTCACCGATGGCGTCATTGCCATCGAGAAGGACCAGACGAATCCGATATGATGTGCCCTGACCGTCGATCGCATCGACGATCTCGCCCTGACGAATGCGGCGGACACGGAGGTGGTGGGCTTCGTCATTACTGAATGACAACCGATGGTCTTGAATCTGGTCGGGATCGATGAGAAAGGCAGGCATCCGCTTACTCCACCGGACGCGCTCGGCAACTGAACCAATCGTCTCGCTGCCAACGGCCATCGATGGTCAGACCGGCTGAGACGAGTCCATCAATGAAGGCGCGCTCTTCTTTCCGCAGCAGACCTGCGAAAATGATACATCCACCGGGGGCGAGTTTCTGCATGAGCACCGGTACCATCGGCAATAGAATGTGGCCTTCAATGTTGGCGACGATGACGTCGAAGGGTTCATCGCCAGCGTCCTCGGCACTGCCTTGCTGCAGAACGACTCGTTGGGAGACGTGCTCGCTTCCCAGATTCGCGTGCAGATTCAGACGCGCATTGTCGATGGCGATCGGATCGATATCTACGCCGACAAGGGATGTGACACCGAGGTGGCATGCGGCGATGGCCAGCACGCCAGAGCCGGTACCTACGTCAAGAATTCGTCGATCTTCGAGTCGCGTATCCTCAAGCCCAGCCAGTGCCGTCTGCGTCGACTCATGTCCCCCCGTGCCAAAGGCCATGGCCGGATCGATAACGATCGCCATCTGCCTCGGCAGGGTATCGACGGGAATCCACGGTGGATGGACGACGATGCTCTCTGTCGCCCAGACCGGTTCGTAGAAGCGACGCCATTCGGCATTCCAATCGGAGGCGACCTCCTCCGAGATCAGAATCTCAGGCCGCTCACAATCCACTCGCTCAACTGCCAGATTCAGGCCGGTGCGAATGGTATCCGGCGAGTTGTCTTCGTCGAAAAAGGCAGTCAGACGCGTATGAGTATCACCGACCGCTTCGGTCTGCAGGCCACAGCTACCCAGTTCGAAACACTCGGCAGCGAGCAGTTCGGCCACATCCTCTGGGACCACGATATCGACGCGGTGCCAGCGACGGGGGCCTGCTTCTGTCGCCTGGGTAGGCACGGTAGCTGGCACGAATCCGATCCAGGTCAGAGAGACAAGGCTCGGGGAGGATGCGGAGAAGGAATCACCGCAAGGGCGAGGGGGAAACACGCCTTGGGCAAAGATACGGGGGGCTTGGCCTGGGCAGCAAGGTGCTACTGGTCGTGGCGAAGACGCTCGATGGCCTCGTAGAGATGTTGGGGAGGAGGCGCGCACCCGAGTATGTGGATGTCAACAGCCATCAGGGTGGACAGATCTACCGTTTCGCCATGTTCGCCCCAGGCCCCTCCCGTCATGGCACACGCGCCGAAGGCGATGACCGTGGCCGGCGATGGCATTGCCTCGTAGAGGAGGACCAGTTCCTCGGCAAGGGGCTGGCTGATCCGCCCCGCCACCACGAGTAGGTCAGCAACTCCGGGGTCCGTCACGATGTCGATGCCCTTGTGCGGGGGGTCAAAAGCAGGCCCCATGGCAGCATCAAGCTCTGCTGCGCAGCACGTGGTGCCCACAGGAATCATACTTAGCGATCGTCGCCTCGCCCAACGCCGCACACGGCCCATGGCCGTTGTCATGTCAGCTCTGAAAGCGCCGACACGAGCGCTTGGCCCACGTCTGTAAAGGCCTTGCTTTGCGGAGCCATCGGGTCGGAAACGATCAGCGGGGTCCCGGAATCACCGGCTGCTCGAAGTCGTTCGTCGAGGGGGAGTTGGCCCAGCAGATCGACACCGGCCTTGTCCGCTATACTCTGGCCCCCTCCCTCACCGAAAAGGGCATGCTTCCGGTCGCAGTGGGGACAGACGTAGAAGCACATGTTCTCAACGATGCCGAGGGTTTCGATCTCGACCTTGTCGAACATCGCGATGCCACGCTCCACATCCTCAAGAGCAACCGCCTGTGGCGTGGTCACGATCACAGCACCGCTGAGGGCGACAATCTGACTCAGGGTCAGTTGAATGTCACCGGTTCCTGGCGGCAAGTCGATCAGTAGAATATCGAGCTCACCCCAATCGACCTGCTGCAGGAACTGCTGCGTCGCCTGGCCGAGCAGGGGGCCACGCCAGATGACGGGTGCGTCTTCCTCAGCCAGAAATCCCATGGACATGGTCGAGACACCGTGCGCCTGTAGAGGTCGGATACGCCCCTCGTCATCCATTTCGGGCGCGTCACGCAATCCAAGCATAAGCGGAAGACTTGGGCCACAGATATCTGCATCCATGAGCCCAACCCGAGCCCCATCGGCAGCCAGGGCCAGAGCGAGATTGACGGCCACAGTTGACTTGCCAACCCCGCCCTTCGCACTTGCGATCGCCACGGCATTGGCCACACCGGGAAGAACGTCTCCACCTTCGGGAAGGGTACGTGGAAAGTCCACCGGGCTACCCAATCTCCTGTGCAGGATTCATGTCGACTAGCCGAAAGCTTCGAGCATGCGACCGATGAAACTCTTGCCTTCTGAACTGGCTCGCTGCTGATGGATCTCGTCGAGTTCACCAAACAGACGGCGTTCCTCCGGCGTAAGCTGGGTGGGCGTCCAAACCAGCACCTCCACGAGTTGATCGCCGATCCCTCGCCCATCGACGTCGGGAATCCCCTTTCCTCTCAGCCGGAACACGCGGCCCGTCTGCGTTCCCTCGGGGATCTTCATCTTAACGGCGCCGTGCAGCGTCGGCACCTCCGCTTCGTCACCGAGGGCTGCCTGACTGATACTGATGGGCAATCGATAGATGACGTCGTTACCCTCGCGCGTGTACTGTTCGTGTTCCTCCTCTTCGATGAACACGAGCACATCCCCCGGTGATCCACCTCGGGGACCTGCATCGCCCTGTCCGCGGAGGGGGATGTAGTTACCTGTGCTGACACCCGCCGGGATGCGAACGGTGATCGTCGTTTTGTCCCGCACGCGTCCTTCGCCCGCACACTCACGGCAGGGGTCACTGACCATCTGTCCTTCGCCCTGACAGGTTGGACACGCGCCCACCGTCACCTGCTGTCCGAAGAAGGAACGGGAGACCTGCTGAACCTGTCCGATACCACCACACGTCTCGCATTGCTTTGGCGTCGATCCGGGCGCCGCACCGTCACCGCCGCAGACGTCACACCCCTTCATCCGCTGCAGATTGATCTTCTTCTCAACACCGACGGTGACCTCCTCCAGAGACACCGTCAGCGCAATGCGGAGGTCTCGCCCTTTGGGCGGGCCACTCGGCCCCCGCGATCGCCGTCCGCCTCCTCCGAAGATGTTGCCGAAGAAATCGCCGAAGATGTCTTCGAAGTCGGTGGCGTGAGAGAAGTCCGACCACTGGAAACCACCGCTTCCGAAGTTCCCCTGAACCCCGGCGTGACCGAAGCGATCGTAGTTGGCCTTCTTCTCCTCATCGCTGAGGACCTCGTAGGCCTCTGACGCCTCTTTGAAGCTCGCTTCCGCTTCACTGTCATCGGGATTGCGATCGGGGTGGTATTTGAGAGCCAGCTTGCGGTAGGCACCCTTGATCCGGTCCTGATCCGCGCTCTTGTCGAGACCCAGAACCTCGTAGTAGTCGCGTTTGGCCATCTACTGCTTCTTCTCACCCTCAGCGTCGTCCGCCGGTGCGTCGTCGACGACTTCGAAGTCGGCGTCGACGGCCCCCTCGTCCTGAGGCGCTGCAGGTCCACCTTCAGGGGCTGCATCTGGTGCTTCGCCGTCAGGCTGCTGCGCCTGCGCATCGGCGTAGACGACTTCGGCGAGTTTGTGCGAGGCCGTCTGCAGGGTCTCGACGGCGGCGTCGATAGTCGCTTGGTCCTCCCCCTCCAGCGCCTTCTTGGCCGCTTCCAGG